>Ga0209756_1000322_pt1 | contig 47194 bp, 61 predicted proteins | sample ETNvirenome_6_85_FD_184071 | JGI IMG/M metagenome (GOLD analysis project Ga0209756, IMG submission 184071) | Marine viral communities from the Pacific Ocean - ETNP_6_85 (SPAdes) (version 3) | ecosystem: Environmental > Aquatic > Marine > Oceanic | place: Pacific Ocean | collected 2013-06-19 | reverse complement strand
TTTAACTGTACGAAGACTACCTTTTTTGTCTCCAATTATTTTAGAAACTGGTGATTTAGTTACTTTCATAACTCACACTCATATCCATAAGACTTGCAAAACTTACCAGCGATTCTATTAAATAATTTAACCTCAGTAGCAGAAAATCTCTCAGCAAATCTAGTATCCAACTTCAGACTAAACCCATTACGTTCGAAAAAATCAACTACATCTGGGTGCATATCTTCAAGCTTAACCATTTTGTGATACAATCTAACCATACCTATAGGTTTTGCATTTCCTCCTATAGAATGATGTTTAGTTTTCCAAAAATCTAACATGCCTTCTTCGTATGGCATTCCTATAAAACTGCAACACTTATCAACTATATCAGATGGTGAATTACACAAATCTTCATATTTGATAAATAATTTTTGGGATTTTTTTAACCTAGACATATAAGTATCAATCTTTTTATTACCTTTTATCCAACTCTTAACATTAGACTCGGTAATACTTCCCTTTTTCCTTTTAGTCTTTAATAGCGTAGATAGTCCATATCTGGTAATTTTTATAACTTTTATATCAACTTTTTTTGACTTTGTTTTTTGATTAATCCATTTGATACGTTTAGAAGAATCGATTAGAACAGGGGTATTAAAAATATTAAATGCAGCATCATGATACTTTAACTTGCCCACTTTATTCAATTCTTTATTTAGTTTGCTCCAATAGGTACAATCACTCCCACATAATTTGCAAATAGGTTTTTTATCTTTTACCCTTTCAACAATATGAGCGTATTCTCCCAAGCTAGAGGATATTGAATTACTAGACAAAATGAGGTCCAATAAAGTACTACCTGAATGAGAACTAGACAATATGTAAACTAAAGTTTTATTCATTTTCAATTCCAAACAAAGAGTTAAACCCCGCTATACTGTCAGACCAACTCCAAATATTACGGACTTCATCCCTAATATTATTAGACATTGTGAGATATTCCTTTTTTGATAAATCAAGAGCTAAATTAAAAGTGTCTAATGCCGACCCCAAGGAAGGAGATTCTATGAAATAACCATTCTCTCCATTAACAACGATATCCACCATATTGCCAACCCTAGTAGTTATCAAAGGGACTCCACATGAAGCTGCTTCCAAAGCTGGATTTGGAGTTCCTTCTGTCCCACTGGCAACTACATAAAAATCAATAGAACGATAAAAATTAACAATATCTTTATGATTTATTTTGTATTTTTTTGATTTCTTTGTTTCAATAGTCTTGAATTTAAATCTCCTCTTCAAAGGTTTAATTATAGATTCAAAATTTTTGGTAGCTCTATCTGTGTTTCCTATCCACCCAAAAACTATATTATCTGGATCAAATGTCCTCTCGCCAGGAGAAAATCTTTTAGTGTCAACCCCATTAGGCAAATAGATAACATCAATATGCTTAGAAAATTCTTTATAAAGCATTTTATTATTAACTGAAATACGATTAAACTTACTAAGCTGTTTTAACGTATTCTTTAAATCGCTCAGACACTTATGACTCGTTACAGACGTAACCATATTAGCGTGCAAAAGCGGCATTCTCTTATAGAGTCCATGGAACGCATAATATATTACATCATATTTTTTTACATTAGGTTTTTTTGGAGGAACGTATACATCAAATTTAATATCTGGCAATATTTTTTGAATAGCTTTTATCCTAATATCGTGAACTTTCCCTTTACAGCTTGAAATGTATGCAATTCTCATAAATCTCCTTCTGATATACATTCAATTTTCCTCTTCAACAAAGACTTATGATTCAACGTATACATTCTTACATTGCCACACTGCTTAGCATAACTTACTGTCTTTAAAACACTAGAAGTAATTGGATGTTTATTCTTAAAAATAAGACCCTTACGCTTAATATTTTTACGAGTACTCTTTCGCGGCAACCAAAAATATCTAGAATCATATAGATCTACACCAGCAAATATAATCCTATCATATTTAAGGAAGACACCAATGTGTAAAACATTAGATAACGTACAACGATAATGTATAACGCCTTTTTTAAATATGTCCGTATTAAAATCTGGTCTACGAAGGCAGCGAATATCATTTAAGACAACACCTTGTTGAGAAAGTAAATCCTTCTTGTTTATGTGAATGTTAGCTTTTCTAGAATGCTTTAGATTTTGGACCACCATACACGTATCTTTATATGATTCTTTAGATAATAAGCCATAAAAACGTTTGACAGTTTCGCTCTTATTAACACGAGACTTTATATTAGACTGTTCACGAATCAAAAAGAAATTAGGAGCGAATTCATGATTACAAAACCAATTAAACGCTATAGAATCAAACTTCTTTATCTTATCCCAATCTTTAATTTTATTTATAGAATAACCGCTACCCAAAATAAAAAGTGTATCACTTTTTTTGCGATCTATAAATTGTTCTTTTGACAAATCACGCATTTTTCACTACCTTTTTGATAAAATCAATATACTTTGTTGCGACCTCATCTATATGTAAATCGTGTCTAACCGTACTTTTGACTTCTAAAATATTATTGTACCCGCTAATGATCTCATCCATGTTTAGCTCTGGAGCATTATACAAATCTATCAATTTAAATTTAAACGGCTTATCATGTATCAAATATCCATTATCTCCGACTAACTCTTTCATCCCACCGCTATCCGAATATAAAACATTCTTTTCGCACACCAACGATTCTACCACAGAATTAGGGCAACAATCCATATAAGCCAAATGAGAAACAAAATCGCATCCGTTAATAAAAGCATTCGTCTCTTTCGGACCTGTCCTTCCCTTATATATTACACTACTATCTTTTACTATAAAATCAGGATCACCACAAACAATAAGATCATGTGTCTTTTTAAGACCACTCTCCAAAAACCCAACCGTTATATCTTTTAATCTTTTATGAGGTCTCCATCTAGAAAAAGCCAAAATATAAGGTTTACTATGTTTAAAATTCTCATTAAACTCAAAAGGGTTACAGCCGTTAGGTATAATAGCACACTTCCTTTTAAACCTTCCTATAAATTTATCGCAGACTTTTTTAGAATAAACTCCTTGATAAATGGCTCCTTTACATCTTCTCAATGTCCTATTTATCTTTGAGTTTTTACCGACAGAATTCATCTTATTATTAATCCAAGCATTATCAAGACGCATAATGTTAACACATCCCTTTTTAATGCCTTTAACAAAAACTAAATTAGCATCAGGTCTTTTATCTGTAATCTTAACACCTAACTTACGCATCGCTTTAGCGATTCTTATAGCAAATTTTTGCTTTCCAGAACTAGGCTTCAATTTACAAGAAAATGAAATTCTCAAATTACTCATTAAGCTTCCTCACTTCACTAAAATCTCCTTTCTTACTTCTTTTAACCGAATCATTAAGCTGCTTAAGAAGATTAGGAAGATTCTTCTTTTTACTTTTACTCCTATGCATTTGATTTTTATGCATTCTGTAATATGCTACAAACTTATTAAAATAAGCTGGTAGCCCGACATTAAACTGTAATCTAGCCCACATTTCCTTATCAGACATTGATCTCATCGATTCTCGATACAATCCCACCTTCAAATAAGCTGAACGATGGACCATAACCGTTTGAGCGTGAATAGTATTCCAAAGATTTTTGTATTTACCATTTTTCTTCATCTTTTCGAAACGTCTAATGAACTGTCTTTTCCTCCATACAAATTTATAAGGTTTAGCATTTGAGAATTCATAAGCCTTAGCATGAAGCCATTTTGCCTCTTTCCTTTTCATAAAAGCAACTCTACGAATTATTGACTTAGGAGACAACATGTCATCCGCATCTAAAACAACAATATACTCACCATTAGACTTAATAATGCCTTCATTTTTAGCTGTGGCATAACCCTTATTCTCATCGAGTCTAAAATATTTTATCTTGTCTGAAATATAAGGGTCGATAACTGTACATGGATCGTCGGTAGAACAGTCATCAACTATTATTAATTCCAATGGATCATAGTTTTGATTTTCTACAGAATCTATTAATTCTACAATATAATCTTTATAATTATAAAGCGGTACTATTATGGAAACTTTATCTTTAATCATTTACTATCCAAATCAATATTAACAGGGACAACGACTTGTCCTGATTTATGCTCTTTACCATCCACTATTCCATCTCCATCCTTTGTTTTTGCCATCATTTTATTTTTCCAAATCCAACCTTGTGTATTAACTAAAATTTTCGTTACATCTAAGCTTTTAATAAACTTTTTAACTCCAGCATGTTTATTCCTAAAATCATCAAACACTATTATTCCTTTTTTACAACATTTAACAGCTATCTCATAATCATTTTTAACACTCTTATAATCATGACCACCATCTATAAAAACAAGATCAAAACCATCTCCGATATCTTTAGCGGATAAAGATTTGCTATCTACTCCTAAGAAGGAAACGGGACTAACGTCTATCCCCAAACTACATATAAGATCCTTAGAATGTTCAGATGACTTACTATCTATGGTCGTTATCTCTAAATCGCTTTTTGCAAACAGAGCACAAGCTGTAGCGAACCCTCGACCCGTACCAAACTCTAAAAACTTTGTTGAACTGAATTTATTGATAATACCCATCAAAAGTAAACCGCGTTCATAATTCCTTCTATACATTACTCCTTTAAGTTCACGTATGGCAGTACTATCTCCGATTCGTAAAACGTTTTCGATATATATCCTATAATCAAAATCGCAATACTTTAAAAAATCTATAATGTTTGTTTTTTCCATATTAATGTCCTATAATGATAATCTTATTGTAGGATACGCTTCAACATTCTCTTCACGCCTTTTCTTCTCAAAGGTTTTCAACATCTTACTCCAATGCTTTCTACCTTTAAAAGATAAACCTCCTACTCGCTGTCTATATAAATATAAAGTTTTAGGGTAAAATCCTCCAATTCCAAGCTCTTCTAGAGCATATCCCATCCACTTATCCACTGCCGCTGGTAATCCTTTTTTAAATATCTCACCTAACTCTCTCAATTCTGTTCTGAACGTTCTCCAGTGAGAAAAAGAATGCCTATACTTCGAATAATCAAGTCCAGCTTGCAAAAGCGAAGTATCTGGCAATTGACAAGAACCATTTTTTAAAACCTTCATATTAGAATCACAAAACTTAAACTGAGTCCAAATATACGCTACTTCTGTATATTTTTCATATAACTGAACTAATGTAGATAAGGCATTACTGTTAACCAAAATATCGTCTGCATCTAAAACGCAACAAATATCACCAGTAGCATGTTCTAAAGCTAATGCATATGATCCTCCGCATTTCAGTCTAGACTTATTATTGATAACTTTAATATTATCATGTTTTTTAGTATGCTTTCGAATAACTTTTAAAGAGCTATCAGAACTCTTATCATTAACTATAATCCATTCCCAATTTTTATAATCTTGAGATAAAACGCTCTTTATACTCTGTTTTATCCATGGAGCACAATTGTAACACGCTGTCAATATCGTAACCTTCATACTTGCTCTAACCTCGCTTTAAAAGCTTTAAAACACATATGTGTATAGCTGTAATCAAAAATAGGATTTAAGAAAGAAGCTAATCGTTGCGAAGAATTATTAAACCCAAAATTAGCCTCATAATACTTACGAGGATTAAATTTATTGTTTAACATAAACTCAATCTTATTCTCTATATCTTTCATCGTAAATAAAGCTCCTGTTTGTTTACTCACATAATGCCATCCACCATGTATTTTTTTATTTACCAATATAGGAACGTCTCTAGAAAGACATTCACTTATTATTCTTGGACTATTATCAACTTTATTAGGAAATAACCCAAATCTACACTGCGACATGCAACGATCCATACCCTTAGCATCAAGTATTCCCCAATGATACCTTAAAAAAGGTTTGCTAAATCTAAGTATCGCCTTTTGTCTTGAAGACAACGGTACAACAAAGTTTTTTCGCTTACCGTTATTTGGAAAGTAAACTATTACAAGACCTTTTAACTTCATCTTGTTTAGAGTCGGAAGGATATCTATAAAATTATATAACCCTTTATTTTTTATCCCAGCAGTAGAATTAATTGTGAAATAAAAATAATCATATGCATACGATCTAGAGCTAGAATTTAGAATCAAAGAAGAATCTATAAAATCAGATTCTGGCAACAATATGGAAGGAACGCTTTTAGGTAACATTTTATGAGGTTTTCTAAAAACATGACACCATGCTTGTACCTTTTTTCTCATCCTTTTTTGATTATATATCTTAGGAGAAGATACAAAAGCAAATAACTTTTTTGCTCGTTTGATGTGTTTCCAATTATTATCTATAACATGCTTCCTAGCACATAACAAGTCCTGAACGACTTCTATAGAACCGTCTTTTTTGCGACCAACAATTTTCTGTACTCGCCCTGTTCCCTGCAAATTTAACACTTATTATCTCCTATCCAATAAATATCTAAAATAATCGTAATATTGTCCGGCAACATTTATGATATGCAGGTCTGGGCGATGGATACTCCACTCTCTTGACAACAATTCTTTTATACCAACGCTTACAATCTTTGGGGAGACCTTATCTGGACGCTTCATTTTAAATGATCTGTATTTACATATTGGATCGATATCTATTATAACACCATCATCTTTAACTAATTCTGGAGTCCCCCCAACGTTATTAGACAAAACTGGATTGCCAGCGCACAAAGCCTCTACAACGGCATTAGGACAAGCGTCTAATCTACTGATATGTATAACGCCATCACAACTAGCATAATGCTTATATGTTTCAAAGGGTTTGATATGCCCGAGATATTTAACATTAGGGTGAGGTATCATATTTTTTTTATCTATTTTGCCTATCATTACTAAAACAGTATCTTTGAGGTCTGCCCTAATGAAACCATTTATGATAGAACGAGGACGCTTAAGAGGAACCCATCTAGCACAAGCAACTAACATTTTCTTATAACCCATCTTATCTTTAATAGATTTTTTATAAATATCTGGATCGCATCCATTATATATTATTCTACTCTCATTTTTTGAGATCCCTAAAACACCTTTACATATTTTTTTAGAAAAATCGCTCTGAAAAATAACCGCATCAGATCTTTTGATATTCTTTTTTATTTTTTTATTCATACCCGTTCTGCCATGCCGTAGCTCATCAAAATAGACCCCATCTGCCCTATGTATCCAAATAGCATCTTTAGACTTACCTGGACCCCTCCAGACGCATGACAGATAGATGTCCTCTCTCTTATCAACTATATCTACAGGAAAATTAGAAGTCAAATTTTTACTAAGCCTACTTATGAAAACTTTTGACCCCAAACCTGAAGAATATATTTTTAATCTAACTTTTTTCATATTTTTACAATCTCAAATGGTCTATATTTATTTTCATGATATTTCCTAATTTTCTTCCACACATCCTTCTGAGATGAATTGTGAGACATATTGCTACTATGGTATCTATACAAATATAGCTGCTTTGAGTGGAAAGCTCCCTGCCCCAACTCTTCGAGGTTATATCCGAGATCTTTATCTACAGTACACTTCAAATCTCTAAAAAGTTCTCCTCTGTCTCGCATCTCAGTTTTAAAAGTTCTCCAATGAGAATAAACATGCTTCAATCCTGCCTCTGAATCATAAATAGTTCCTTTTTTAGCCATACTAGACAATCCATTTCTAAATCTATCCATTTTGGTATTGCCCCACTTATGATTAGTCCAAATAAAATCTACGTCAAGGTTATTCTCATACAATTCAACTATTCTAGATATAGAATCAGGTCTAAGTTTATCATCTCCATCTAGAATTCCACAATATTTACCAGTAGCCATAGACAGTATCTTTCTATAGTTAGCCCCGCAATACAAACGCTCTTCGTTACGAACAACAATGATATTATCATGCTTAGCGGCAATTTCACATGCCCTCTTATAGGTTCTGTCGCTACTACAATCATCTACTATTATATGTTCCCAATTATCGTAGCTTTGAGAAATAACACTACGCATCATCTCTCCGACATATCGAAGACAATCCCTTGTAGCTGTAAGTACAGAAAATTTTATTGCACTAGAACTAGAAGAACTAGAAGAACTAGAAGAACTAGAAGAACTAGAAGAACTGGGACTAGATGATTCCGCAATCATTGAACATCCTTTTATAATTATCTAACATATGCTTAACATGAAATTTTTCTAAAAAATACTTGTGAGTACTTTCTTTCATCTTTTTCATATATTCTTTATCGTCTATAAGTTGTGAAATAATTTTCTTTAACTCCGATTCGGTTTTATACAAAAATCCATTAACACCTTGAATTATAATTTCGCTCACCCCTCCTCCTGCATCTCTTGCGACAATTGGAACTCCACAAGATAAAGCTTCTAAAATAGCCATACTGCAACCTTCGGGACGATTCGATCCGTGAAGATAAAGATCAAAACTTTTAATAATTGGAATCTTTTCATTTAGTCTAAATACAGGACCAAACAACTTAGCCCCTTTGGGAATTAAACGTTTAGCTTTGGGATCTACTGGCCCAACTATATATTGAGATACACGTTCGTCCCGGATCTTTTCATTTAAAAACTTTGACGGTGTAACTCTTTGACACCTACCCAAAACCAATTTGTCGCTGGGATGAGATGGCTTAGTATTGTAGTAATCTTCGCACCCATTAAGAATAACAACTGGATTGCCTGCTTTAGCTTTTCTAACTTGCTTAGCGAAATAATTAGAAACACACACAATTTTGAACGCTTTGAATTTTGGGAGTCTATGGAGATTAATGTCTCTGTGATTTACAATTACATACTTGCAAGATTTATGAAACTTTATACTCTTTGTATAACCGAGCACATGATGAAAAACGAGACAATTCCTAATCTTTGGAACGACCTTCCTTTCAAAATTAGAATAATCGTAAATTTCCAAAGGAACTTTATAGGAAGGAGCAAAGCCATTATCTACTAAACCATTCCTTCCCAAAAGACCTGTCTTGCTAACAACGTATGAATGAATGTTACATTTCCAGTATTTATGCATCCCAGCAGCCATTTCAAGAAAAGTGGTAGATCCTCCGTTCAATTCAAGACTATCTATTATGTTAATTACTCTCATTTCTTTATTAATAATCTCATAATATCACATGTTCCAATCGTTTTAAGGATTCCTGTCGGATTATTTTTGTTATACTTCTTCAAAGCTTTCCTAGAATCACGATAATGCTTCCTTTGCTTTCTCCACTTGCTATCAGGGCAATCATGCATAAGAACAATACCTCCAGCATTAACGAAAGGAACAAAATTACATAAATCATTATATACGCCGCTATAAGAATGATCTCCATCTATTAAAAGACAGTCTATGTCTTTATTCCATTGCTTACTGATACCAATACTATTCCCGGTTAATAAAGTATACTGCGAACGATCTATACCATAGCTATCGCATAGCTTGATAATTTTTTCATTATTCCTACTATCGATATCAATAGAATATACATGAGAATCCATTGCAGACAAACACAATAAAACTAGTGAACCACCATGAGCCATACCTATCTCAACAATTACCTTTTTTGATTTTAGATTAGATGCGGCGAGACTCATAAAACATGCATCATTATACGATTGCCTACATATACCTAATTTTGTTAAATTTTTCGCTACTTTCTTTATTTTTCGATCCATACTATCTCCTATCCTATGATTTTTTTAAAAAAATCATAATATTGCTCAACACAATTTTTCATGCTTAAATCAGTTCTATTTATATCCCACTTCTTTTTTACTACATCTCTCATAGCTAGAGCAACCTTGTCTATATCGATAGAATCTGGATTTCTCATAGAGAACATCTTAAAATTATCTGACGGATCAATTTCTACAACTATACCATCAGAACCAACAATCTCTTTAGTTCCACCAGCGTTATTGCATACAACAGGCTTGCCAAAAGACAATCCCTCTATAACACTATTCGGACACGATTCCATCCTAGAAATATGTACTATAGCTGTAGCTGCTTTATAATACTGGTATGTCTCTTTAGGCTTAAGTTTTCCAGTGCAAATAATATTAGGATTAGATGGAGAACTCTTTATGCCGCCTCCAATCATCACCAATGCACTATTCGGTATATCAGCCTTAATAAACGCCCTCATAATAGCTTGAGGACGTTTTATAGGTCTCCATAAAGCACATGCTACAAACAGATGTTTATACTTATGCCTAAATGGGATAATATTGTCACATATAGATTGATCGAAACCATTATGTATCGTTGCTATTTTAGATCCTCTTACTCCAAGTATTTTATTGCACATACCCAAAGAAAACACACTTTGATATATTACGCCATCTGCTTTTTTAATGGCAGTCTTTATTTTATTATTAAATTTAATTCTATCTTTATTTAATTTGTCGAAATAGCAGTTGTCTACACGATGTATGACCTTGGCTCCTTTGGGGGGATTTCCTCTCCAAACAGCAGACAAATATAAATCTGGGTTCTTATCTGTAACTTTTACATTGTAATGATCCACTAAATAATGCCTTAGTCTTCTCATGAAAATGCTGGGACCGCCATGCTTACTGTGGAAAAATTGAATTTTCATCTCTTTTTAATCTTTATTTTTTCTAACAATTTGATATATGACCTTGCCATATATTTAGCATCTAAATGTTTTTCCTTAAAATGGATTTTAGTAGTTTCTTTAAGCTTTGCTAGTTTAGCCGGATTCTCACAAAGTTCAGTCATTATGTCTTTAGCGTGATTTTTGCTTTGAAAGACATAACCATTTACCCCATTTTCTATAATCTCTTTGTTGCCAAAGTGATTACTACAAATAACAGGTACGCCACAAGCTAAAGATTCCAAAACAGAAACGCTAAGCCCCTCTTGCTCGTTGATCTCATATAAAAACAGATCCCAACTTTTCATTATAGATATTTTTTTTTCAAAAGAAGTGATCGAACCGAGCAGAGCAACATGATTTCTACTATTTTTAATTCTAGACAAATACTTTCTAGACCTTTTAAAGAATGGTCCATTCCCTATATATTCATGAACCATTGGTCTAGGCAGCTTAACTTTCGAGCACCACTTTATCCATCCGTCAGAATACTTCCATTTATTAAATGTATTGACTCTACCAGTTATAAGTGTATCTGTCTCATGCCTTTTTCTCGCTTTAATAGGCAGATACCTCTCCCTATTAACACCATTCAATATAGTTGCCATATTCCCTTTACAAAGCTTCCTATTCTTCGCTATGCCATTTGACATACTCTTACAAACAGATACTATATAATTGCATCTTTTAATCTTGGACCACACTTTACTCATTGTAAAAGTATGATTTACAACTATGACAGGTATTTTAGAATATAATTTTTGATAAATGTTTGTGTCAGAATGAAATAACTTGTGGTATATCAGGAAACACGGCTTATGAGTTAAGATATGTTGAGCAAATTTCTTCTCCTTTAGCTCTACCAGTTTTACTCCATACGAATGAGCATTCTGCCTAGCTCTCTCACTTCCAATTTTTCTAGTATAAACAATTTGTTTATAATCTGAATACTTGTTGATAGCATAATAAAGCTCTAGCAAAATAGATTGTGCTCCACCTGTATCAAAACTAGAAATGTAATGAATTATAGTAGATTTAGCCATATCATTTACCCAAACTTATATCATATACTGCAATATGATCTTTCAAAAGTGAATCTGGATTAAATGTGTACAAATTCTTACCAGTTACCTTTTTGTACATTGCAACTAACTCACAAGTGTATTTAGCCGTATGGTGCTTTTGTTCTAACCCTCTACCCATTATTCTAGTGATTCCTCTAAGGGCATTCTCTGGTAACCAAAAATATCGATGGTCATACAAGTCAACTCCAACGAATATAATATTCTTATACCCCAAATATGTAGCAATATGTAAAATGCATGTCATAGTACAAAAATCATAAATCAATCCGTCAGTAAAAACATCATATTCTAACATCTTTTTAGAAATTATAGATTGTCTACGACCTCTCGCTCCAAGTTTATCTTTAAACTCTTCGAGTTTTGTTTTTGCAAAAATTTCTTTCAAAACCACACCGCTTTGGTTAAATTTGTTAGTAGCACTTTTAAGCGAATAAGTATTAATCCGACTCCATCTAGGAGAAGATTCTGACATATCATCACATATCAGACATGTCTTTGGGTAATGACGACCTAATACGCCGGATAAAACACCATATGTTTCACCCCTAGTCGTAAACGTCTTAATCGCTTGCTCTCTTAAAAAATAGAAAGTAGTTGGGATTCTACTTTTACAAAACCAGTTAATTGAAGCCAATGCTATCAAATTGCATCAGCTTCTTTTTGTCCTCCTCTGTAAGTTTTTTGATAGAGTAACCACACCCATAAATTACAAGTGTATCACTCTTCTTATGTCTTTTAAATTCTTTTTCGCCAATTCTTTTCATCTACAAATATACTCTTACATTTATCGCATTTATAATTCAATTTTATTTCTGCCTTTAGTGCTTCTCTCGTCGCAATGACGCTATTACAATCGGGACATACTGTCCTTCTAAGTTCTACAGCTTTATCGTTGAAGATATTATGGACATAGACGAAATTAAAACCAGTCTTTAAATATTCTGCTACCTCAAAAACCATTTCATCAGAACTACCCTCACCTAAGTTTTCGTCAGTTGGAATAATCCTCAATACATGAAGCGGAACATCCGATTTTGGACCTATCGAATCCAAACGAAAAAGAGCAGCAAAATTATATAAATCACTATCCTTATAAACTGGGAGACTGATCTCTACATGCTTCCCTTTCTCAATGGCTTGTTTTATCCTTTTAAGGACAGTAATCTCTTTATCCTTGTTCGCTCCGCATCTATGATAATATTGGCTAGGATCGCCCTTCCAGTCTATATTCAGAGCATCAGTAGCCTCGATAATATCAAGCCAAGGGGATTCTTCAGCGTAAGCATTTGTGCTTATCATAAATTTGATATGTTGCTTCTTACACTTCTCTGCCAAATCTATAAGAAACTCATAATAAGGGATAGGCTCAGTATAAGTCATACATACGCCAATACACCCTTTTGCAACAGCCATATTGACTATCGCACTTGGACTAAAATATTTACATCCGTCAGCGTCCTTCTTTTTACTTATGCATGTATTCTGGCAAAAACTACAAGACAAGTTACAACCATAACCGCCGACTGACAATATCTTAGAACCTGGGAAGAAATGATAAAAAGGCTTCTTTTCAATCGGTTCTATAGCCATTGTAGAAATGCGACTGTAACCTTCGAGATATATCCCATCCTTAGAAGCTTTTCTAGCCCCACAGATACCAACTTGACCGCTTTTCAACGTACATTCATGCGGACATATCTCACATTTGAACAAATCACTCTTTTGTTTTTTCAACGAACGTCTCCTCAGGGTTCTGTCTCTCTTTCCATATTTTGCCAATGAGACACTGACCATCCATGTGATCTATTTCGTGTCCAATGACTTTCGATGCAAATCCTTCAACATCTTCTACATGTTCTTCAAAATTTTCATCTAAATATTTAACCTTTATACTATAAGGTCTTTGAATTTCTGAGACTATTCCTGGGAAGGAAAGACACCCCTCTTCTCCGGTAGTGAATTTATTAGAAGATTGTTCTATAATTTCCGGATTTATTAATAATTTTACTACGTTAAGCTTCGTATTAATTCTTAATGCACATACTCTTTTATTTACTCCTATCTGACAAGCCGCCATACCAACTCCGTTTGAAGTCGCGCATAAAACATCCGTCAGAGTCCCGATAAACGAAGCGTCATCATCCTTAGTAAGTTCTGTAGATGGAAGATGAAGTTCAGGAGCATCATATAAAAGAATTTTCTCAACAAGCTTCAGATTAGCTGCTCGTTTTTTCTCTCGCTTAGCGAAAACTCTATTACGTCTTTGTATGATTTTTGATTTTGTTGATTTCTTACCCATGATTTTAACGTAACGCAACCTTAATTCGGATGCGACCATCCTTATCTACTTTTTCTGATTTAAAAATATTTAGTATTCTTCCTTCTGATAGTCTGCTTTACTCTATGCTTAGAGTACAACTGTTTCAAAAGTTTAAGCTTAAGCTTCCTTTTGTCCATAGAATCGCAATGCATGACATATGTGTCTCCTACCATCTCAAAACCCACATCAGCACTCAGTTTGTTAGATGCTTTTCGTAGAATGAGCTTTCTTACTGCCATTTCTATTGTAGTAACTTTTGATTACTTTAGCTGCTACATGTTGTTCAACAACAAATCCCAACTCCTTAAGAGCCTACCAAACAAGTTTCGTCCTTTAGATCGACTTTTACTGTAATGTTTTCACTCATCTTTTTACCTTATAGCTACTTTGATTCTAATTCGACCATCAGCGTCAACTGTTTTTGATTTCAGTCGATACTTTGTGGCCTTTCCGGAAATAGTTTTTTCTACTTTATGTTTAGCGTAAAGCTGTTTCAATTGATTTGGTCTCAGCTTTGCCTTTCCTTGATCGTATTGAGAAACACGCAAAACGTATTCGCCATTTACCAATTCAAAGCCAACATCGTTAGAAGCTGAACCGACCTGGCTTCTAGGTATAACAATATGAGCTTTTTGCTTTCGCTTTTTCCCCATATATCCTACAAGAGGAACAGCTTTCGCATGTATCTGTGGCTTATAGCCAAGCTCTTCTAGCGTTTTAACTAAACAGTCTTGATCTTTAAGACCAATGTCTACCTGACAATATTCCGACATATTTATATTCCTTTATTTCGACAAACTCAAAAAGACTTTCTTTTTTCTTTCTAAACAAACTTTTGATCGTTTATACATATAATCGTATATCTTTTTAGATATCAAATTACCGCCCCAACTACAATACCATCCTTTAGAATCTTTTTTCTTGCATGGAGATCCACGCCCTGGTCTATTTTCACATATAAACTCGATAACATCTTTTGTTCCAAAAAACTGACCTATAATATTTTTACCGTTACAAACTGATACAGATCCATCCCCATCAAAATAACCTCTGATCCAATGTCTAAAAAACTCTTCTTTTATATTTGGACGTTTCAATATACTACTCTTTCTTGGAACTATGCCTAGTTTAAATAGATCATCAACAATTCTTTCACAACAAATTGTCAAATAACAACTATAACGAAGTTCGCCTTTGACAGTTCTTATTTTATCATGAACTGGACCACTATATCCAATATTCTTTTTTAATTTTTCTAAATGAGACTTATCCTTAAAAGCCAACTCGATAGAAAGCATTTTCTGACCCTTCTTATCTCCAACACATCCGTCAGCAGCAATAAATCCTAGCCAATACGCTTTTTCAGTGTTGTTGATTTTAGAAAAATAATCTTCGTTAACATCATAATATCTACCTTTTCTAAGCCTATATCTTTTTAGATTAAATTTTCTGCACCAATATCTAATTATATTAGCGTTAGAATCACAGCTTTTAGCTATATCAGCGGTAGGGATTTTTAATTTACAATATTGTGTCGTTAACCATTTTTTGTTTGTATATAATTTGTTTGCCATAACTATATCTACTTCTACCTCATGACAAATCCTTTATTTAATCTTTATTTCCCTAAACTCCAACGCTTCTCATGTACTTCATGACGTTCATAACCTTGATCAACTTCAATTTTTTCACGATACTCAATCTGTGTTCCGGCGGGGAATGTCTGTTGAGATTCGTTAGACTTAAACTTAATTATCAAACAAAAAGAGATCAATAACACAACTAAACAGACAATTAAAAATATTTTACTGCTCATATCTGTCTTCCTTAATCTAGCATATCTTTCAACCAAGATGTTTTAGGTAAATCCTCTGTATTTTTCTTAGCTCTATCCAAAGCGACTATAACATCTTTATCAGTAAAGAGCATATGACATTCTTCACCGGCGACCAATACTCTTATATGATTATATTTACTTGCCGCTTGTGGGACTTTCTTCTTGTTTACGACTTCCTGTAAATCTGTCATTCTCGACTCATCGAAAAGACTTATCTCATCTACGATTATATCGCGTATCCAAGACACCTTGGGTAAATCTTCTGGATTTTTATTAGCCCTCTTGAGTCCAAGTTTAATCTGCCAATCAGTGAACAATAAATGTTTTTCGTCACCGCTTGGGAACTGAACTCTAATATGATTATATTTCGCTGCTGCTCCAAACTTTCTAGCGAGATTCTTTACTTGATCCAAATCGCCTAGCCTTTTTCCTTTGACCTGTTTTCCTATTACATTAACTCTCATTTTTTTCTCCTAATATTATATCTTTATTTTTAAGTAAGAGATCTATAAAATCTCTTACTGCTCCATGTCCTCCATTGTTATCGGAAATGTAGTTAGATTCCTCTTGTATTTCCAGTATAGCGTCTCTCGGACAAGCAGTAATCTTAGCCAACTTCATACATTCTAAGTCATTTTCATCGTCTCCCATATAAATAACATTATCGAATGTGATCCCATCTTTCAAAATCTGTTCTTCAACAAGACTCTTCTTGTCCGCTATAGAACTAAAAACATGCAATTTAGATTTTGCTACTTTAGGCAACCTTTTTACCTGTTGCTCGATGCACATATCTGTAGCACCAGTTATAATACAAACCTCAACTCCCAAATCCTGTAGCTTCGACAACCCATGGAAATCTTTAGTATTGAAAGATTTAGTAACAGTCCCATCTTCAGAAACCCTATAAGTCCCATCTGTCAATGTACCGTCTAAATCAGTTACAAACACTTTTATATGCGTATCCATTTTCTCCTTTCAAGGCTATACTCTTTTCATTTTTTATGCAATTAGTATATTCTTTTTTCAAACAAATATGCATTGAATCTTTGTTTGTATTGCCAGTTCTCTCATCAAAACGTCCAGGATCTTTCCTATATCTAAAGTTTATTTTATGATATTTTAAACAATCAGTAAACGCCTTTACTATAGAATTAACGGTATTTGAAAACACAATGTATACTATATTACTCTTATTAACGATACAACGTCCATCAGAATTAATTAAACCAACTACCATATTTATATTTCTAACTATTTTTGTACTTGGATAGGGTTGACTTTTATATTTAGATCCAGACCATAACATATCATATTTTTTCAATAAATCATCCAATAAAACAAATCCTACATTTGTACATTTAGATTTTTTTTCAGTTTTAGAATAATATTTTATTCCTAATTTCTTCAAAACGTTCTCTGCAAGCATAACCATACTTATCTGTTCCGAATTAAAAGAAATACTAACTCTAGTTGTATGTTTTTGAGTCTTTTTAAAATTTCCATCTCCCAAAATTAAACCAAACAAATAAGCAACCTCATTTTCATTATCTTCAAACGTTTTATAAAGATGGTTATATCTCTTCAAAAAAGAATCATCTCTACACTTTATGCTGCAAAAATTGTTGGTCTTATTAATTTGAGAAGGAAACCTACCAAAAACTTTTCCGCAAAACAAACACTTAACATTTTCTTTTGCATCGACACCACTCCATCGTCTTTTAGATAAAGATATTTGGTTTTTATAGCTTTTTTTACTCCTACACGACTTACATAAATCTTTTTTGTATATTTTTCTTTTTCGATTTCCGTACAAACTGCTCCAAACACAACCGCATTCATCACAAGAAATATCAACTTTTTGTCTTTTTATTATTTCTTTTGTTTTCTTATTAATCTTATAACAATCCTTAATAATTAGCATTATATCTCCTTTTTTTTTGTTAAGGTTCCATACAATACTAAGTTATTAATTCTGTACTGAATATCCTTTGTTATTTATCAAAAATAGCTATTTTAATTCTTGTCATAGTAAATATTATATCGAATTATCTTTCACATTCCGATAAAAAAATAGATTGGAGACAAATATGAAAAAGTACGCAACAGTAATAGCTGAAATCGGCGGGACTCATATCGGTAAAGTAGACAGAGCAAAAGAACTCATTAAACTAGCAAAAGAAGCTGGAGCAGATGTAGTTAAATTTCAAAAACGAAATCCATACGAAAGCGTTGCTAGAGAATGGTGGGACAGACCTCATCCAAACCAAACATTCTCTTACGGAGATACCTATCTAGAACACAGACTTAATCTAGAATTATCTCAAGATCAACATGCGGTACTCAAAGAATATTGTGAAAAAATAGGAATCGTATACAGTACATCAGTCTGGGACGAAACATCTACCAAAGAGATAGTCGAACTACAACCTGATTTCATAAAAATACCTAGTGCATGCAACCATAGAACAGATCTCATAGATTACATATACGACAACAGCAAATGCGGACTTCACATCTCTACCGGCATGACCAACCACGTGGAAAGAGATTTATTATTCACTCATATACTTGAAAAAGACAAAAATCTAGAACGTACAGTCATATATCACTGTACTAGTGGCTATCCAGTACCATTCGACAAACTCTACCTACAAGAACTGACAACGATGTCTTCAACATTTAAATCCAAATGCGACAATCTAAGTGTTAGCTCAAATCTTAAATTAGGGTTTTCAAATCATGGATATGGGATCGCCATGGAACCAGCAGCATATGTTTTAGGAGCTAGATACTTTGAAAGGCATTTTATAGATGACAGATCATTCCGACATACAGATGCGTCCTGCTCTCTGGAGAAACAAGGTTTAAAAAAGCTTATCAGAGACCTTCGAGCCTTAGAAGTTGCCTTAGAAGGCAAGCCATACGCTATAGACGACATTGAAATGGAGCAAAGGAATAAACTTAGAGCTTGAGAAACTCTATTTAAAATTATTTATAATCCACCAAATATCTTCTCAACATCCTTTTTAGCTTCATCAGGAAGATGAGTAACAACGTGTGATACGGTGTCAACTATCGTTTTCGTCGTTGGAGAATTAATTACTGCAATAACATCATCTGTATTCCCAGTAAGGGCACCTGCTACATGTTCAGCATATGTTGTATCATCACCCACTTCACTAACTGTACTTTTACTTAATGTAGCATTGAGTCCAAAACCAGGACATTCTGGTATTACCCCATCTAGACCAAACTTAACATGTAAGTCGCCATCTTTGTCATACCATACTCCAACACTACCACTTACGTTACCTCCTACACCAGCACTTACCGCACCCCAAGCCGAGATAGAATCTCCACTATCGTCATGATAAGCCCATTGTGTTTTTGCTTCTACAGAAGCGCCATAGTTGTAATTAGCAGAAACATAAAATCCTTTACCGTTCTTATCACTATACTGATATCCTCCTCCGGCACCTGCTTCAACAGTGACTGTATCGGTAACTGAAATGCAATGATCGAATGTTTGTTTGTTTGTAATGCTCCATTTAACATCAGCACCTGCTGAATTGACACAACCCGGAGCGCTGTCTTGTCTAAAATAGAATTTCTGTTGATCTTGTATTGTGCCCTTTACACAAAATACATCACAGTCCTTTGTATTGCTATTATAATAACCTTCTGGTATTAGTTGTCTTTTCATTACTTTCCTCCATCATGAGTGAGAATTATTACTACTCTCTTCACATCAATATTGTTATATAGTACTGTTTGATTTTTAAATGGTGATTACAAGAATTGAACTTGTCCTTGCTGGGTTTCAACCAACCGTGCTACCGTCACACCCAATCACCGTGGCAATATTCACTTTTTATTTATTTAAACTTAATGCAACCTAGCGTTGCATTGGCGTTCGGTAGGTGTAATTATTTTTATAAAAAATAACACCAAACAAACTAACCAAAACCGGAGAGCAGTGTACTCGAAACACATACTTTTCAGTACCTTCGGTTTAGCAAACCGAGAAGTCGCCTTAACTCTTTACTCTCCAAAATATACAACAAAAAAGCCCCGAACCGTTGTGTGGTTCGGGGCTTTTGCCCGTCTCTTGGTGTTTTATACCTTTAGTCCACAGCGGTTCCTTTATCATTGCTCAGGAGCAATGAGGATAATAAGCTTAGACTAAAATAAAACGTGTTCTTGTTCATGTTCTTTTTCCTGCTTCACCATATAATAGGGTATCTGTTTTGGTTTGTAAACAACTTTTTTGGATTTTTAGGAATTTTTTTCAACTATCCCTAATTAACAGTGATGTCCTAAAAATCTGCTTAAATCCTCTGGGGTGCCCAAACCCCACATTTTTTTTATTGGGAATGTTTTAATTTTTAATCCATCAGCAATAGCCTCATTGAAAACAGGACATATATAGAATTCATTATTAACTCTGATGTTTTTATCAATCATTTGTTCAGCATATTTAACATAGTCAGAACCTTTGTTCCAATAATATATTCCAACAGTTGCAATATCTGAAATTGGTTTTTTTTCCGCTACTTCTGAAACGAATCCATTTTCATCTAATTTAGCAAATGACCATTTTGGGTGAGTGGACGTAAATGACAATATTCCGCCATCTATGTCATCAGCAATCATGGAGTACATAAATTCATTTGACTCCCACTCAACAAATTGGTCTGAATTAGCTAAAATTAAAGATTCATCATTATCAACATATTGTTTAGCTAGTAAAGTCGTGCAAGCGGCCCCTTCAGTTATTCCATCGACTTGTATAATTTCACAGTTATTACTTATTAGATTTAATAAATGTTTTAAATTGTATTTTTCATAATGTTCTTTACGAACAATAAAAATATGCCTAGCATCAATATTTAGGTTGTCAACCACCGTCTGTATCATCGGCTTTCCATTAACATCTATAAGTGGCTTGGGAAAAGTGTACCCAGCTTTTTCAAATCTAGACCCAGCCCCAGCCATAGGTATTAGCACATTCATATTGTCACCTTGCCATTTTGGTTTAATTTTATATTTTTTATTGGCTTTGGTGATAGCTGTTTGTATTTTTTCATATGAAACATCTGTACAATTTTCAACGGCACAAAGATATGCTCCACTATTTAACACCGCCTCTCTGCCTATATGTGAATCTTCAATAATAACAGTTTCAATAGGGTTAACTTCAGCCCTAATCATACATTTCATGTACATTTCTGTATTTGGTTTAGAATTTTTTACATCTTGGTTTGAGTACATAAAATCAATATACTCAAAAAACCCTTTTCTAATTAATTGTAATTTAGCAGTTTCCCTAATAGAATTAGTGGCACAGGCAATAATATACCCATCTGATTTTAATCGTTTTAATATCTTTTTAATTCTTTCATCTGGCAAAAAATCATCTATAATTTTAATGGTCATTTCTTGTTTTAATTCCCAAACATTATTATGCAAAGTTTCAGCCAAACCTTTATTCGCAGATAACATTTGAAGTTTTTTTGTTGTTGATAGACCATCATAAGTAGAAAGATGTTCCTCTCTACTTATGGTCCCCATACCAATTGATTCAAGTGCTTTATTTAATGCTTCATAATGTAATTCACGAGAATCTACTAAAACGCCATCAAGGTCAAATATTACTAATTTTATCATATCACTTCCTTCTATAAAAATATTTATTGAAACATACTTTATCATTCTGTATTTCCTCTAAAGAAGTAATTTGCAAACCAGAATTATAAGCTAAATAAGCCCATCCCCTTTCCATCCCCTCTTGCATTAATTTATTTTGTGGAATAAATCTAGATAAGTCATGTTTTTTATCTATTTTATTCAAACCATTTTTAGAAATCTGAAATATTGGACCAAAAATACCATATGGCGGTCTTTTTATTGGTTTTATTATTTTTTTTACAATCAAAGAATACTGATGATAGCTCATAAATCGCATAGGAAAAGTCGCCCATGCGTTTAAAGAATTTTCATCTCTGTGAGATTTAAAAAAATCTAGCCATTTTGGGCTTTTGATAGATAAACTGTCTTGCATAAATAGATAATAATCAGCCAAATAGTTCTTATAGGCAAAAATATAAGCTCCAGAGTCGTAGCCTTTATATGGCGTAAAATCAACTTTTATTGGAAATTCATAGGGTTTATTTTTAGAAATATGTTCTAAAAATTCTACCATGTTTTTTTTAGAAATATCGGTTCCTATGACAAGGACTTCTTCATCTAAATTATTTGTTATTTTTAGACTATCCAATAAACGTTTTAAAATTTTTATGTCATCATATGTGGCTATAACAATCATAGTAACCTACCTATAATAATCATAGTTATTTAACGCAAAAAAAAGCTGCGGTTCCTCTCAGGAACCGCAGCTTGAGATAATCATTAACTTAAATTGAATCTTCCTTCGGCCATTCAACAGCTTTAGTGTTAGAAAAAGCACTAATACACGGTGTGTTTGTTTTTATTGCGGTTCGTGCTTGGGCCATCTTCATCTTGGGAAGTGGTTTCGCAGATTTTACAGCATTTGCTAAATCAACTATCTCTGAATCTGGCTTTGCAACATCATCTTCTATAGGGGCAGTAAAATCAGCAACTTCGCCATCAAAATCTGACATAAAATTAGCTGATTTAACTGATGCACCAGAAGCAACACTTGCACAGTATTGTTGTGTTCTTCCTGCTGCACGTCGCATTCCACCTCTTGTAGAATCAATGGATGCATTATCCCATGCTGCACAATTGGCTACTGGAATCCCAGTTTCTTTTGCCATTTCTTTTAAATAATCTTCACTACATCCCATATGGGTAAACGTCCATCGGTCTGTAGCCTGACAGCCTCCGATGATTTCTTTTAACTCAGCCGCACCATAATGTTTATCGCTCATGGAGTCGCCATCGGAAATGGCAATAACTAGATAGATATTATTTTCATCTTCCCAATCTGTCGTATCCATAAGTTTTTTGATTGTATATCCCATAGCATCTCGTAGAGCGGTTGCTCCATTTGGGGTATAATCATCATCACCTATTTCTGTCAACTCGGCAGCAGGAACACACCAAAGATGTTCAAAGACTTGTCCGTTAAAGGTTATTAAACAAACCTCTGTTTCCAGACCATTTTCTTGATTTATTTTTAGTTGTTGGACCTGTTCATTATATCCTTCAATAGCGGCTTGTTTTGTTTGCCACATTGAACCAGACTTATCCAATACGATTGCTACATGTAATTTCTTGTTTTCTTTTGACATTTTTTGTCCTTTAATTTAGTTTTTAACGATACGAATTCCATTTTACAGGATGTCCATCTTTAAAAGGGTTTCCTTTAGAGCTATTCAATGAAATTTTTAATTTGGGTCTTTCATCTGGCTTCTCATCAAACAGAATAGATGCGTCTTGATATCTATTTCTGATTTTTTCTTCGGCACCTTCGCCCATAACTATATCTAATATGTTATGAGCCGTCTCTAGATTTACTTTTAGTTCTCCCGTTGTAAGTGCGAGTCTAACAAGTTGCATAATCTCTAAAGGGATTCCTTCCCATGAGCGGCCAGTTTGGTCGCAAGTACCATCAGGTCGTAGAGGACGACGAGGATATAATGGGTTTTCCATGGCATAATTATCAGGCAATTGTCCTATTTTATTGACTCTTTTTATTTGGCCATTTACCTTTATATTTGACCTTCCCTTATGACCTTGTTTGATTTCCAACAGTAATTTCATCGTAGTTTCTACATCCACAGTACGTCCGTTTTCAAATACGATGAAAGCATGTCCTTTAGAAACTTCTTTAAGTCTTTTAGCAATTGGGGACGTATCTTCTTCTGGGTCGAAATTTTCAACCAATTCCTTTAAAGTCATACGTTCTGTTCTTCTACGGCTAATGGGGCGATTTTCGACGTTATCATTTCCTCGAAATATTTTTGCAATTTCTTTAGCCACAACACGAGGATATGCCTCTAGACCAGATGGAGTTTTAACTTTTGGGAGACAGGTCAAAATATCCTCATAAGAGAACCCTTTGAGTCTTTCTTCGGAAGTTCCACCTGATGCTTTTAAGCACATTGTGAATTCATTGGGGTCAATATACCCCGGATTTGCGTTGCCTTTTTCGTCTTGTCCAATTGCTTCGTTATGCTCTACGATGAGCGCAATAGCGTTACTAATCTTTTCTTCGTACATCTTAAGCTCCTTCTTCTACGCAGCCTGTTGCTGCAATCTTCGGTAGCGTATCTACCAACTATAAGTAATATAGAGCTTTTAATAATAAAAACAAGAAAAAAGTTGTTTTTCTTTGTGAGTTGTAATCACTATATATATTGTAATGAGAACTTTCGAAGATTTTATTTTAGAAGAAGACCCGCAAGCACCTCCCGGTGGACCTCCAATGGGTGGTGGTATGGACCCGATGGGTGGTGCTCCTCCAATGGGTGGTGCTCCTCCAATGGGTGGTGGTGCTCCTCCAATGGGTGGCGGCGGTGCTCCCCCGATGGGTGGTGGTATGGACCCGATGGGTGGTGGTATGGACCCAATGGGCGGTCAGCCTCAACCGGGACAACCAGAACCCGCAACAGAATTCAAAGCTTCTAGTGTTTGGGACGTAATAGAAAAAATACTTTCAGGAAAACCTGTAAATCCTGAAGAAAATGCTGGCGAAGATAAGCCAGATATGGTAGATTCTACGCAACAACAACAACCACCCCCACAACAACAACCACCACCCCCACCTCAACAACCTCAACAACCACCCCCACAACAACCGGGAATGGCCCCCCCTCCTGCGGCCCCACCACCAATGATGTAGCCGTGGTTCTATTGAGCCATCGGCTCAATAGAGGTTGTTATGAAAGTATTGTTATCTTCTGATTTACATCTGTATCCCCATAAAAAGAGTTATAGTCGTCTTCAAAATTGTTTAGATGTTTTATCTTGGATATTTGAAACGGCAAAAGAAAAGCAAATTAAACATATTTTGCTTCTCGGGGATTTATTTCATGAAAAACAAAAAATAGACGTATACACTTATCAAAAATCTTTCGAAATATTTGAAAAGTATATGGATGGGTCAGTAAATGTTTATTTTTTATTGGGAAATCATGATATATGGCATCTAAACAAATGGGATGTAAGTAGCGTATATCCTCTTCGAAGTCTCCCTAATGCCACTGTTATCAACCGTCCTTGTACTTTACAAGTGGGCGAATATCCAATTAGTTTTCTCCCATACACATCTGACCCCGCAGAGGACATTGTTGATATCCATAATGATTCTAAGCATAAAATATTATGTGGTCATTGTGCTATAGATGGAGCATTACTTAATGTTATGGGCGGCGTTCATTCTAATGTATCTGTAGAACACGATGGATACATGAGCAAAATGTCCCCGGAGATTTTCAAAGATTGGGATCAAGTATTTCTTGGGCATTATCATGCCAAACAAATCATCAAGCCAAATATTGAATATATTGGCTCACCACTTCAATTGAGTTTTGGAGAAGCTTTTACTCATAAAGAGATACTTGTATACGACTTAGAAACACAAGAAAAAGAATATGTAAGAAATAATTTTAGTCCCCAACACTTTATCGTACCTCAGAAAGATATAGACAAATACGACTTAAATGATAATTTTATTCAAATTATCATGGAAGATTTAGCGTCTTCCGATATCGTAGAATTAAGAAATGAAATATTAAACAATAACAAGGTGGGGACTCTTGAATTCAAACAGGTTGAAAAGGAAGAAGAGGAAGACCTTGTGGATAATGCTAAGGCTATTCTCTTCAAAGAATCAGAGATGTTAGAAAAGTATATTGAAATTAAAAATGAGGCAGATTCTCTTGATGGTCTTAATAAAGAGAAATTGCTAACAATAGGACGTAATATAAAAAATAAGGAACTTTAATGAAGAACTTAGATTTTCGATATGTTCGTGCAAAGAATTTCCTGTGTTTTGGCCCAGAGGGAATCGAGATTGATTTAACATCATACGGTAACATAATTCTTGTTCGTGGCAAAAATAAAGATATTTTAGATGATGAGGGAAATGCATCTTCAAATGGAGTTGGAAAATCAAGTATTCCTGAAATACTTGTTTATGCTTTGTATGGTAAAACTATTAAAAAACTTACAAATGATAAGATAATCAATCTTAAAGTATGTAAGAATCTAGAAGTAGAAATTATATGGAACAACTACCGAATAGTTCGGAGCAGAAAACCCAACAAGCTTAAATTATGGGAAAGCGAAGACCATATATGGGATGAAAATAACGAAAAGACTCGTGGGAGTATGACAGAGACACAGAAGGCGATTCAAGATATTATTGGCCTTTCATATGAAACGTTTGTCAACACTGTAATATTCAGAGACAACAACAGCGGATGTTTTCTTGAGTGTGATACTCCAACAAAAAGACAAATTATTGATAATTTGTTATCTCTAGGTTCTTACCGAGAATATTCAGAAAAAGCTAAAAAGATAAAAAACAAATACAAAGAAAAAATAAATCTAATTTCTGAACAATATTCTAATATTCTTGCCCAATTAAATTCATGTGAAATTAGAATCAATAAAATAAAACAACAAGAAGAAGAGTGGAAAAACAACAAAGAAGAAGAGCTTTCTGAATTAGTCAATATTATTAAAACTAAAACTATATCTCTCAGGAATAGTAATTCTGGAGCGGCTCTTATTAAGTACAATGAAGCACAGGAAGAACTAAAAGAATTAAAAGAAAAAATGTCTCAACTCCAATCTGAGATTGAACAAATAAACAAAATAAAAGAAAAGATTAACAAACAACTAGATGAAGAGGTTGTTAAGAAAGCTGAATTGGATTCTGTCTTAAAGACAGCACAAGCCAATATAACAAACCTCTCAGCTACAATTAGTAAGAATAAAAAAACAATATCTGATTATGAAAATAAAGAAGGCAAAAAATGCCCAACGTGCCTTGGAATTGTTAAAAAAGAAAACTATGAACATGTCATAATAGAATCTAAAAACAATATTAATGATGAAGAAGCAAAATTAGAAGCTCAAAAATTGATAGCCGAAGAAAAATTAGCTCTTCTTGTCCCGATAAATTCAAAAATAAAAAAGTTATACGAAGCTGTTGAATTAGCCTCAAATAAATCTTTAAACAATTCTAAGAGAATTACGAGCGTCACTTTTAATATGTCTCGGTTGTCTAAGATTAACAAACCCGATGCCGATTCTGATGATAAGATTCTTAATAACGATATCGAAAGTCTCAAAAAACAAGCACTGGCTAAAAAGGAAGAAACCTCCCCATATACAGAGATAAGCTTATTATCTGTTAAAGAAAAAGAGGAGAAGGAAATTGAATGTAAAGATAAGAAGACTGAATTAGAGAAATCTGAACAAAATTTACCTTATTATGAATTTTGGGTTAAAGCTTTCGGGGACAACGGAATACGAAAGTTTATTATTGATGGAATAATTCCAGCATTAAATTCCCGAATTTCTTATTGGCTTCAATTCCTCATTGACGGAAAAATAAAATTAGAATTCAATAATGAATTTGATGAAACAATTAGTAGAGTTCCTACTGAAAGCGAATCGTTTGATTATCATAACCTGTCGGGCGGCGAACGAAGACGACTTAATCTTGCTGTATCCCAAGCATTTGCTCACATAATGACAATAGATTCTGGGGCATCGTCTTCTATTTTGTTTTTAGATGAAGTTACAACTAACATAGACCCGTTAGGTGTAGAGAATGTATACAACATGATTATGCAGTTATCTAAGAATAAAAAGGTGTTTGTCACTACTCATGACCGTGATTTATTAGAATCATTAGGCGATTGTGATTCTATTAATTTGGAAAGAAAAAACGAATTTACAACTTTCAAATAATTAAAAATTAATAGTTTATTTATATAAATTTTTTTGATATAATATCGTTAGATAAAATGATTTGAAAGTTTGCACGGCAGTTCATTAACCTGAGCGTAGAAAAGAAAGAAGACCTGATGGAAGAGAAGAATGTTGTAACTTATGAGTCTGTCAAAGACCAAACCACCGAAGAATATTTCAAAGATAATCAATTTGCCATAGATGCATTCAATAGCAAATATATCTTATTTGAAGGAGAAACCTACGTTCAAGCAATAAAGAGAGTATGTGATTTTGTTGCCTCTGCCGAAGAAACAACAGAACTTAAAAAATACTGGTCTAATCGCTGGTTTGATGAAATTTATAAAGATTGGTGGCACCCAGCAGGAAGCATCATGCAAGGTGCAGCATCGGGGAAAAATGTTTCTTTATGCAATTGCACCACCATCTCTTTGGGTAGCGGAAGAGATGACGAAGAATGGGATAATTTAGAAAGTATTGTAAAGAATACAGCTTATACCGTTGCTAAAGCCGCAGCATTTCGTCAGGGAATAGGTGTTGATTTTTCTCGACTACGCCCTGTAGGAACAAGTGTTAAAAATTCTGCAAGTACCAGTTCTGGTGCTACCCATTGGATGAAATTCATAGATTCAATTGGTTATTATGTTGGTCAATTTGGTCGTGTCCCAGCCATGCTCTTTTCTCTTTCTTGTGACCATCCTGATGTTGAAGAGTTTATTAAGATGAAGGATGGCAATACAGAGATGCAAAATGCAAATATATCTGTACATTGCACAGAGGCATTTTACAAAGCGGTAGATAAAGATAAAGAGTGGCAACTCACATTTACGATTCCAGAAGTGAGAAAGGGACAAAAAATTTATTTGGATGTCCACAGCACAGATAAAGATTCTTTATATGATAAAAAAAAGAAAAAGTATTATCATCTCGCTCGTAAGAATCGAAAAGAAGAAAAGATTATCAAGACAGTTCAGGCCAGATATCTCCTTGAACTTATAGCGAAACATATGTCCAAGTGTGCCGAGCCGGGAATACAAAATATAGACATAGCTAGAAAATATTCTAATTCAGACTATGTTTATGACCCCAAGGACGAATATGACAGCAGAATCATTTCTACAAATGCCTGTTCAGAACAGTATCTTTCAAGAGATGCACTTTGTGTGTTATCATCGGCTAATGTGGGAACATTTTCCATTAATCCAAAAGAATATGAGCTACAACTTCAAACAGTAGGAGAATCTCTAGTTAGATTTCTTGATAATGTTAACACTATGGAAATTGTATCTGGAACTTACGCCACACCATTCCAAAAAATGTCTATAGAAAAATTAAGACGTGTTGGTGCTGGATACACCAACATTGCAGGGTGGTTGTTCAAACAAGGTCTTGAATACGGAACACCTGAAGGCAATAAGGCTATTGCGGAATTCACAAAGAGATATAATTATCATCTTTATAAATCTTCAATAGAATTAGGCAAAGAAAAAGGGAGCTTCGAATTATTCAATCGAGAAAAATTTGAAGCTTCTCCATTTGTGAAAAGAATGATGAAGCTTGGTTTAGAGTTTAAAACCATGCGAAATTGCAATTGCTCTAGTATTGCACCAACAGGCACGTTGTCTCTTATGTTCAAAAATTTAGTTTTATCTTATGGAATTGAGCCTGCTTTTGGTATTTACTTCTGGAAAAGAACACGTATTGCTGGTCATTATGATTACTATTTCTGCGTTCCTGCTGTTGTCCGAGAAGCTTTTAAAGAACATGGTTTAGAAATTCCCATCGCAAGCGATACCATTAAAGACACATGGGATGGCAAACGTGGAAAACCCGTAGCCGAATTCATAGATAATAATTTGGAAAAATTAGGAATCAATTTCCATCGCTCTACTCATGTCAAACCAATGGACAAGCTAGATTTGATGGGTCGAGTAATGAAACATATAGATTCTTCCATTTCTGTGACATATATGTTGCCAGAAAATGCCAAATGGCGTGATGTTTATAATTTTATTCTTGCCGCTCATAAAAAAGAAGTTAAAAGTATCGCTGCCTTTCCAGATAAGAAGATGTACGGGATTATTTCTTATATCCCCTTTAAATCTCTTGCAACTAAACTGATATCAGAAGGCTTGAATATTCATGACCAAAACTTTACTAAGAAAGAACACTCACAGCTTGAAGAATATTTTGGAATTAGCCCTCATGCCGCTGATAGAGGACAAATTTCTAAAACAAAAGCACCTATAAGACCTCATGTACTTCAGTGCGATATTCATCACATTAAAGTCACTAAGAAGCTGGATAAGGTGAGAACTTTTGATTATCTAGTCATGGTTGGATTGTTGGGGGGAGACCCATATGAAGTGTTTGTAATGGAAAATGGATTTGTTCCTAAGAAAAATGTAGTTGGGACTATTTCGAAAATAAAAAGCGGCGTTTATTCGTTACGATTTGAAGAAGATGGTTTCACGATTGATGATGTAACAAAAGATGCCACGCAAGAAGAAGATATCTTTACTCGTCTCATCTCCACATCTCTTCGTCATGGAGCGGATATCCTTTATGTCGTAGAACAGTTAGAAAAATCAGAAGGCGATTTGTGTTGTCTTTCAAAGGCAATTTCTCGTGCTTTGAAGAAGTATATTAAGAACGGAACGAAAGTAAACGGAAAATGCCCGGATTGTGGTGGAAATGATTTAATGAGAAATGAAGGCTGCATTGGCTGCTCGTGTGGTTGGAGCAAATGCGGATAAAGAAAGGAAATTATGTCAGTAAACGAAACGTCATTTGTAAATAGAAAGAATGTGTCTGATAAGAATACGAACGAATGTATTGAAATTCTTACTAATATTAAACACTTTAAAGATGTAAGACCTGTTACCTTAGAAGAAGATAAAACAGGGATAGATTTGTGGGTAGACTTTCCTAAGAAAAAGAATGTCCCTATCCAGTTTAAAATTAGATATAACTGGCCAGACTACCCAGTGGTAATAGCACAACCTTTTTATGGATGGGGCCATGAAAACACAAAAAAAGGAAGAGACATAAAAGCATTGTTTAACCATATGTCCGAATATTACTATGTTGGAGTCACAAAGAATAACAAATTAATATCTGTTTCTAGATGTGAGAGTAAAGAACTCTGTAGAATCTGTACCAAACTCATAGCAAAATGGAATAGGACTAAAGACAACTGGGATAAACCAGAAATATTTAATGAATTAACCACTAAAAAGTGGATAAAAAATAAACGAAACGAAAAAGTCTTCTCTGATGGAAAATGTGACATCTGGTGGAAAAAGAATTGGAATGAAAAGTATGGGAAATTTAACCTGTATGTTCCCCCCAAAGAATTAGTTACGTATGAAATCTTATACGAAGCATAGAAAGAAAAGAAATGAATAGAATTAGCATGAAAGTAAAAAGAACACACCCAGATGCACAGATACCCACCCAAGGAAAGCCAACTGATTCAGGTTATGATGTTGTAGCTATAGATGATGGAGTCTGGTCTGAAGATGGAAGATATATAGAATATGATACTGGTATTGCCGTTGAATTACCAATTGGGTATCATCTTAAAATATCTGCTCGGTCTAGTGTAAGTAAATATGATTTAGTTCTTTGCAATGGCGAAGGACTAATAGATTGTGTGCCTGAAGGAACTTTTATAAAAACACCAGATGGAGATAAGTTAATCGAAGATATCTTTTCTTCTATAGATAAAACAAATATATTATCTTTTAACGAAGAAGAATGGCAAGTAGAAGAAGACAGCATAACGGACATGTGGATTAAAGAAGATGTCCAATTATATGAAATAGAAACAGAAGAAAATGATAATATAAAAATACCTGCTAATAAGTTATTATACACTAAAGATGGGTGGAAAATGTTAAAAGATATAAAAGAAGGTGAAGAAATATTAAAATTTTAATCAAAATATTATACTATATCACTATATCTATTCACAAATAAAAAAAACTGCTAAAGATATCTGGAATCACGATAAACAAAGAATTGAAAATATTAAGAAAATTGGGTATAATGTCATAGTGGTTTGGGAATTAGATTATAAAAAAAATAGAGATATTCTCTTTCAGGAATTAATTAATGAAATTCGTAAAAATAAAAAAAATAAATAAACATAATAGGCAAAACATATATCATATCACCACGCAAAAAAATCATAATTTTTTTGCTAATAATTTATGCCTACATAATTGTGATTATCGTGGGTCAATAAGATTTAGATTTAAACATATACGGCCAGAGACTCTGGTAGATGGGCAATTACATAGCATCCCGTTGTTTCAAGAATTGGCCCCTAAGTTGTACAAAAAAAGCGACAGAATAGGCCAGCTTAAAATTGAAAAAACTATTTATGGTGATATAGAAGAAGTTGAAGAACTTTCAGAAACCGACCGAGGTTTAGGTGGTTTTGGCAGTACTGGCAGCTAGGTATGGGAGGTTTTGGTAATTGGCAGCATAGATATGAAAAGCCAATTTAAACACCAAGGTTTTCAGGCATGGGACGCACCATCAGTTGACAGAAAAACTCCTGAAAAGGGATATGTGAAAGGCAATGTGGTGTGGTGTATCATTTAACGAATCTCAATTTAAAAAGGTATTAAAATCAGTTAAATGGTGGTATGAAGAATAACAGTTGATTTTTTCATTGATTTGCTTTATAATACTTTGATGTTTGATATAAAACACATTAATATACAACGAATAAAAAGTCGTAGCAAAAACAACTTTTTCTAGAATAGATACTAACATGAGCAACATGAGATTCAGAGACTACTTATTAAATGAAGACGCATCTTTTCTAAACGAGAAGATTGGCGACTTAACTAATGCTATGCAAAATTTACTGGATAACAGTGAAGGAATGGGCAAGCGACAAGTAGTTACTGCTTCTAAAAAAATAGTAAACCAAATACGTACTATTCTTCACACGCACTGGCCGAAGAAGGATACTCAATATCTCGCCCCTCTTCAGAAAGTAGGGGTTGCTATTATGAATGCCATTGAAGAAAAAGATGATTTAAGTGATATCATGACCGCTTCTGTAGAAGAGCTACAGAAATTAGCAGATAGTGTAGGCACACCTGTAAACACACTTGCCTCACCAGAGAAAGCCCCTCCTGAAAATGAGACTTTACCTCCTTCTGAGAGCGAATCCCCGCCAGAACAGCCAGAACAGCCAGAACAGCCAGAACAACAACCTCAACCTCCAGAAGGGCCACAAATGCCCCCACAACAGCCCCAGATGGACCCAAATCAGCCACAGGCACCACAGCAGCCTCAACAATTTCCTCAATTTTAGTTGATTTGCTGTGGAATTTTGATATACTAACTCTCGTTGAAAATCTATTTTCGCAAACCCAATAAAAAAGGCTGGTGTATTATTTGCGGCATAGCAGGATATATCGGAAGAAGTAAAAATCCAGAAGTCTCATTCCAAATAATGAACTCTGTTTTTGACCAGTTGGAAGTTCGTGGAACTGACGCTTCTGGTATCTGGGGAAGTCAAAGGGATAACGGTAAGATTATTTACCATAAGGAACCCGGAAAAGCATCTGACTTCATTGATACTGATACATGGAAGAGCGTTTGTGCTGCCAACCCTGACCTTCTCATCATACATGCAAGAGCTTCGTCTACTGGCGTTGGAACGGCCCACGTAAACAAAAACAATCATCCATTTGCAAGCACAGACCGCACAATTGGTTTAGCTCATAATGGAAGAATTCCCGATGCTGAATATAAAGCTCTGAAGAAGAAGTACGAAGTGAATTCTGCTTGTGACTCTGAAATTTTACTTCGTATATTTGAGGCAGGCGAAGAATTAGATGATGACCTTAGCGGATTGAAGCTGGATGCAAACATTGTTAATCGCCTCATGGGACTTCGAAACATCTGGTCTCAGGTAGTCAAAGGACAAATGGCAGTCGCTATTGGCGAAAGATTAGAAAAAGGTCATCGTCGTCTGTGGCTCTTCAGAAATAGGCATCGTCCTCTTTGGTTGATGGACCTAAGAAAAACTCTAGGATTAGTGTTTTTCTGTTCTACTCCAGAAATATGGCATCGAGCTATTCTGTCCTGTCCAGAAGCTTCTTCTATTGTAAAAACAAAAACGAAGCTTATTGAGTTGCCCACAGAAGAAATATGGGTTCTTAATACAAATCCTGCTCATCCAATTTTGGAGAATAAGACTCTTCGCAAGTTCGATGTTAAAGCTACTGGCTATACGTCATTCGAACATGATGGCGACGAAATCAAAATTCCTCAAAATAAACCCGTTGCTGAAGTCATCACAAAATTAGATGATGACGACGATGTTATTGGTAAAAAATCTTATACCGTTGGTAATCAATATAACACATATGGTGCTGGCAACAGAAATCGCCAAGGGGATTTGTATAAAAACGGTGGTTGGCAAAACCAAAATAACAGGACACCAGCATCAGCCAAAAAAAAAGCGGACGACGCCGAATGGGATTTAGAAGAATTGAATGCTGGGACCGACATTGACATAGACGATGATGATAGTGATGGCGGCATGGCCTCTGAAGCACTATTAGAAACAATTAAGAAAAGTATGACTACTATTCGTGGAAATCTTGATAAAATAGAGACGATTACAAAGAAGGATGAATTTTCTACAGAAGATGGTGTTATGTTAGCTGATTCCTTAGAACAATGTGGTCTGGACATGGAAGGGTCTTTGAAATTGTTGGGTGAGTAATTTCAAAGATGCGACAGGATTTAATCGAATTTGAGAGAGATGAAATTAGTATGGCTAAAGAACTAAATAAAAAAATTGGCACAAATATTACAACTATTCGTGAGAGTCTTGAAAAAATAGAAGCAATCATGAATGGTGCTGAAATGACGGCAGAGGATGGCAACTATTTGGCCGATACCTTGAAACAAACTAATTTGGACATGGAAGGGTCTTTGACTTTACTAGAGGCTAAATAGTTGATAATAGAGCAAGCAATTAATTCGAGCATTGGCGATATACGTACAATTCTTAATTTAATTGAATTCTCCTTAGACAGTATATCGGCATCAGATGGTGACGCACTAGCTGATATGTTATTAGATGCTGATATGAGAACAACTAATGATGTTTATTGGTTGGAATCACAGGGACTTCAAATTGACTAATCCAAATGTTAAATTTATCAATGTCATAAATGTCTGATTTGCGTAAATTTTCCTTTTGCTCTAGTGGCTGTAGATTGTCAAGAGCGTTTATTATTTTTATATCTTTTATATTGTGGTCTAAAAACGCCTTTATAGGAAATATGTGGTCTAAATGCCATTTTCTTTTATGAACATTTTCCCAATTCAAATGATTTATTATATGTAATCTTAATTCGTTTGGTGTATATCCTAATAATTTTCTACTACTCTCATTTTTTTTATCCCCAACGGCACATAATGTTCTACTAAGCGTACTGTATAATTTTTTCCTAAACATATCATTTTCTTTTTTCAATTTACGGTCCACAATCCAATTTGGGTGATTTAAACCAGAGTTTTTTTTGTAACCACATTTGCATCTATTTCCTTTTAGAAAATCGCTTAGTCTCACATGAGATATTCTTTTACAAGAACATTTATATTTCATAGGAACATGTGTGGACTTAAACTCTCCAAGCAATTCACACCCGTCTTTTTTGAATATTTTTTGAACTATTTTTGTATTATATTTTTTATTAGATTCACTTATTTTTTTATTACCACATTCACGACATCTTGAACCATTTCTAAATGAATTCCAATTAATAACAGCTTTATTTTTACAACTACAAACATATCTCATTTTATAATGTGAATTAATATACTCACTTTCAAGCAAAACACAATCCTTAGATTCAAAAAATTTTTTAACATAATTATAATTTAATTTTTGCTTTTCTTTTATTTTTTTTAATCCGCAATGTGGACATCTTTTCCCTGATGAAAAATTATTAAGATTTATTTTATGTTTATTTCCGCATGAACATTTATACAACAATAATTGTTTTGAATTTTTATATTTTTTTTCTAATAATTCACAATTAGATTGTTTAAATATATTTTTAACATGTTCTAAAGTAAATTTCTTTTTTTCAGATATTCTAACGCCAGCACAAGATTTGCACCTTCTTCCGATTCTAAATTTCATCCATGAAATTTCAGAATCATTTCCACAAATACATTTATATTTCATTTTGTAGTGGGCGTTGATGTAAGAATCTTCTAAAAGAAAACATCCTTGTTCTTCAAAATATTCTTTCACATCATTATATTTTAATTTTTTAGGCATTTTTAAAAAAGAAATTATCAGGTAGTTTAAAAAAATCATCAAATTCTAAAATTATCCAATCGTTATATTTCATGTATATTTTAAATTCATAATTTTTTACATCTTCATATTTTACAACAGACAACATTGGTTTTCTGTCTTTTTTCCATAATAACAATGGTTTTCTTCCACATCGTTCTGCATCTTTTTGTACTTGAGACAAAAAACCATCTAATTGAGAGCACTTTCCATTAAATACAGAACATAAATCTATTTCGTTATAGCCTCCTTTAGATTCAATTACATATTTAAAACCACCCGATGGACATACTAAATCTCCGGTAAAAGTATCTTTTGCATGTTGTGGTAAAACAACATTTTGGCCCCATCTTGCCCCAGACGCAACAGTTCTAGAAAATTGTCCCCAACTAGGAAATTTTGATAACATTTCTTCAAAACGTTTGTTTAATGCAGCCACAACTTGAAGCTCTTTCCTTTTTCCTTTTTTGTTAGAATTTACCTTTTTCTTTTTTTTTGGTTTTAATAAATTATCTATAATAAAATCTTCGTTCATATTAATTATATAGTCTATAGAGTTTAATTCTGGATATAATTTTTACCTTGGATACATGATTTAATATAGTTATTTAAAAAGATTTCCTTGTCGCTTTGCCCATTGAGCAGCATGAGCTTTTCTTCCACCTCTATCTATCTTTTTATTTATGATGCTTATTACTCTATCTGGGTCTACTTCCCCTTCGTCACTAAGAGCTGGCTCAAAATAGTACAGGGAAGATGGTTTTGTTGGCATAGATTTATCAACAAATTGAGATGCATCAAATGGGATTGCTCTAGAAGCCGAACTACCCTCTTTACCTTGTTGTAATCTTTGGAATTGTCTAAGCATTTCATCTGGGTCATCTTGCAAGTGAGTTGCACTAGCTCCCATTCCGTATCTACCCGAAATAAGCGGAACCATGAAACTGTCTGGTGCCCCTTTGGGTTGTCCAATAGCTTTTTTTGGAATTTCTATGTCTTTTTCTATTATTGCTTGATAAACTGGTTCACTTGGGTCTAACGCAGAACCCATATCTGCATAAATTCCTTTACCGTGTGTTGATACAAGGCGATAGAAATGTTCTACAAAATCTACCCAAATATTCCATAATTGTTTGCTACCTATTTTCTTTTCTTTTTCTAACTTTTTCAATAAGGCTGTATAATTTTTAGGTCCATCTTCGCCGTCCCATTTGTTTACGTTAAACTCGTCGGCCATATCTGGAAATACTTTAGTATAAATATCTATATTATGGGTGTCTATACACCCTGCTTTCCCAAACAATAATTGAGCAATAAACCCAGCTTTAACAGGCCGAACACCGGGGATTTTGGATAATCTTCTTATCAACTTTTCGTCATCTCCCTCTTCAGATAATTTCGGAAGTTCATTGAATAGTTTTTCTCTATCATTCCATATGTAAGCAATTGTATCATATTTAAAACCTGATATAGTATGAGCCATAGCATGATACTTGGTGTTAAATGCATCAACTATATATCTTAATTTTTGTGTGTCTACTTTATTAGGAAAATAATGTTTTAATATCATCATAAGTACTTGGAAATTATCCCAGTGCTTTGAGAATGGAACATTTGCCGACAATGGTGAAAAAAGCATTGTTTGAGCAAATTGGTCTGGACCCGAAAATGCGAACTTTTGTATAGATTTAATATGTGTATCATAACCGCTAAGAGGGTTTATTGGACACGCATCTGCTCCTAAAATTTGTTTAGGTTCATCAAATAAAGTTGAGGAAAAGTCCTTACTTCTAAGAGCTTCAGGTACTCTTCGCCCTTCTATAATACATGCAGCGGCAACATATCCCACAACACCTTCGTAAAAATTTATCCAGTCTTTAAATTCCATATAATTATTTAGTAAACAAATTGCTTCTTTCGTTCATAAATAATAGCAATGAGAACATTTATTCAATATATCGTAGAACAAGACGGCGTGCCAACACAACCAGAACCCCGTGGCCTAGAGGTGCAACCACAACCAGTGGCACAAACACAATCACATGCTGTTCAGACAGCACAGAGTCAACAAAACGCTCAACAACAGCAACAAGCTGTTCAACAAGTTCTTATGGCGGCACAGAACGTAAATCAAGGGTTACAAACATTAAGAAGAGAATTGCAAACCGCAGGATTGGGAAATGAATTTGATGGGTCAATAATGAGCTTTAGCGGGGAATTAGAAAAAATGATGCAGAGAGTTCAAACTGTCCAGCAGCCCCAACCTACTGCACAAGGACAACAACAACTTCCCACAACACCGACTAGCACAGCCCAACCACAAACATAAACTATTCTCCCAAAACCTCTTTACACTTTTCAACAAACATTTCTAATATATTGTAACCTTTAGTCACTCCATTATTCCCCGTAGCCCCAAAACAATGAAATACCATATCATCATATGTAGTACCAAAACCATACGGAGGCAAATGACCCAAATCCCAAATGGGTTTTCCAACGCTATGTGTTGGATAAAGTAATTTTAACTTCAATTCTTTTGATTCTGTTTCCCATGTCAATTCTTCGGCTGTGTCACCACGGTGGTTAGGAGCAAAAGAAGGACTTCCAAGTTTAGAATATAATTTACTAGAAAAACCCATACAAGAAGGACCGGCATAAATGTGGTCATAAGTTCCATTTGGTTTTATTATATGGTTGCTTTGTTGGGCAACACCAAAAAGTGTTTCATCATCACGAATTGAATGTAAAATATAATTAACTAATTCCTTTTTTAGAGGAATGGCATCAATATCAAAAAAAATGTAGTAGTCGTATTTATACGACTTTACAATTTCTCCCATAGCATGAGCATGAGTTTCAGCCGCAAGACGACCATCTACTTTAATTTGAGTAATGGGTATATCAAGATTATCAAAAACTTTTTTTTGATAATCTATCATACTTTGGGATATACAATCAGGATATAATGATATAATAAAACAATCAGACATTTTTGACCTTTTAATAAAGTTGAAGCTGTTGTTTACTAGAAACATACGTATTTCCACCAAATTCCATAGTAAACCATATGTCATATAGGCCAGTCGTTAATTCTTCAGTATCTAAGAAATAATATCCTCTTCCTTTTTCTCGTAATTCTACATCTACTTCATCGGCAATTATTCTTAGGTCTTCTTCTGCTGGAAGACAATCACCACATACTTGTTCTATAGATATTTTCAAAGGAGAAACAATAGCTATATTTTCATAATATCTTGCTAAGTCTGAGGCGTTTGTCACATTAGGAGTTATGTCTATGATGATATATTGTTTGGAGCCTAATCTTATCTTATTGGGCCTAAATGCAAATGAAAAATCATATACAATTGGACGTGGACTGGTATAAAACAAAGCAGGATAAATCATCCATGTATTTTCCACAATAGAAAGGTCATCATTTGCTTCTATGTAGGCATACCACACATCCACATAATCTCCTATCGTGTATTTTGTATCACTCAGAGTTAGTGTAACTTGATATAGACCTGTTTCAACATTAACAATAGAAGCCCCCGTCAGAGTTTCTACTAATCTTCTACCTTCTGGATTCTCTTCAGTTACTTCTTCGGGGTCTAAGAAATATATCTCTACTTTATCTACAGCATTAAAATTTGTTCTGTTATTTGAGTTGAATGAAAACAGTTTTAATCTTACACTATCTCCTATAGTGGGGTTCTGATATCGTTCTTTAGTGGCCATTATTTTTCTTTCCTTTTAAACATTCTTCATCATTCCAACCATAACGTTTTCTACTGTATAGTGTGCTTGAATTTATAGCCACTTAATTACCTTTTTTTATGCCCGTAAGGACGAACCATTAGTATTTATCTCTAATGTTTTCTTTTTGCTTTTCTTCTTGCATCTTCCATGGCCGAATTTTCTTTTTGTTTTTGTTCGATAAATCTATCAATCAACCATTTCCTCTCATGCACAGGCATATTGAAAGCTTCTGCCCTGCTCATATGTAAATGATATTGAAAGAAAAATATTTCTTCCATCATATTTTTCCATAATTCTATGCTTGCGGATTCGGGGTCTTCTTCCGGCCCCTTGGGAAGAAAAAATTTGATTCAAGGGGGAGTTCTATTTCAAAATCTTCCAAACAACCCGGACAAGGAATCTCAACCTTGGTATCTACACCAAACGGAGGCTCGTTAACTGTCGTTCTTAAATAAGCAACATCACTAATGGGCAACTTCTTTAATAAGGCTTGTAATTCTTCTTTATTATTAAGCCCCTCTATCTCTTCTATCATAATTGCTGTACGATACAAAAGAGTGTCATCGGCTTGTCCACTAGTTTCAAATCCTCCTCTAAGCTTTCTATCTCTATGCGATTGGACATTTTGCTCATCGGACCCAGTTGAAAGACGATAACTAAAATTATAACCAGTTGTTGGAAGAGAATCTTTTAAATTTGTAGATGAGAATGTTTCCGGGCATGACTCTACGTATAAATCATTCAAATCTATGACTGTTGCAAACTTTCGGTCACAATGGGGACATTTGACTTCTACATCATATGATGGTGTATAAGAAATACCACGTAAGAAAATTAACATATATGTTCTATCTGGCGTAATAAATCTTTCTGAATTAAAGTTTTCTTGCATACACCTATCAAATATCATGTTAATTGCTTGACCCTTTTTAACAAATCTAGGGGTAGCTAAAATCTGTTCCTCTTCACCTGTCATCGGACGAATATGGATTATACCATCTTGTGGACCATCTTCACCATCATAAAATCTTCCCTTTGATGGGAGAGTAATTTCTTCAAAAAGAGTAGATTTAGTCTGAATTCCCTGAATCAATTGCTCAAGAGTTCTAATTGTTCCCGGTGGAATACTTGGTTGAACTTCTCGCAACGCCGCTGGAGACACAATTTTTGTCTCACTTGTAGTTTCTCTTTTTGCTTTTCTTTCTTTTGACAAAGCGGCAGTAAATTGAGGGGGAATATTTCCTGAAATCTCCATTCCACCTTCTGGTTGCAATGGTCGCATAGTCGGCTCTGCACCCTCCTGTGCAGGACGCATAGTTGGTTGTTCCACATCTGATTGGAGAGGTCGCATATTTGGCTGCTCCATGTCTGGTTGGAGAGGTCGCATATTTGGCTGCTCCACGTCTGGTTGTGGCAAGTCCGGTGTTTCGCTCTGAGTTTCTGGAGTATCTACGATATCTGGATTAATAGGCACTCTCTTCGGTTGGTATACTTCATCTGGCATTTTTTCTCTCCTATTTATTTTCCCAATTAAGGAATAATTTTCTATTTTTTAGTGGTTTGGGTTTGCACGAATTGCAACAATTACAATAATCATTTGTGGAATTAGAAAAATCAACTGTGGATTTAGAATAAGCAAATGTAAATTCCATCTCAACAGGAGGATAATAAGGTAAGCCGCCCCAACTCATCGACTGTGGATGTATTTTTTCTATTTTCCAAACTTGACCATTTGATAATCTTAATATGCACGTTTTAGTTTCATTATCTACTACTTTAGAACGAAATCCACCTTCTGATGATGGGTCAAGTAATGTTGAAAACCATTTAAGAAGACCAAACGAATTGTGGTTATCATCATCGCAATAAACATCATACTGCACCGTAAAGGGCACCCAACGAGTAGACCCCGGAATTGGTTTATAGAGCTTTTGACCTTTACAATAAATTTCTTCTTCATCAAATTCAATGCTAGGTAGTTTTAATACATTTACTTCAATTTCCGTGGTTACACCGATTATTTCTAAAGTGTCTTTTTTAATTTCTTCCATTTATTTGTTCTCCCAATTAAGGGATAATTTTCTTCGTTGTGGCTTTTGCTCTTCTTGTACTGTGGCCTTAGAATAACTAAATGTAAATTCAACAATAGGAATATCACTGGAAGAATAATCTAATTGGCCATAATCAATCGCTTGTGGCCACATTTTTTCTATCTTAAAACTTAAACCGTTTGAACATTTTAATATGCCTGTTTTTGAATAATCTCTTGAATTGTCGAAATTTAATATTTTTTCATAACCCCAATTTAAAAGGCTATTTTCAATATTACGTCCCCACAATCCCTCTACACCTATTTTAAAGGGTTCCCAATTAGCTCTCCCTGCAAAAAAATTAGGTTCGTTATTCAAATCCCATCGTACTACGTCGTGGTACATAGAAGGCATCTTTAACATAGTTACTTCGGTTTCTGGGCTTACCCCAAGAACTTCTAAAGTCCATTTTTCTTTTGTTTTAATTTCTTCCATTTTTACTTCTTCGTTATTCTTATATGAGTGTGATAGAACTAAATTTCAATAATATAGAAGATTTAGTTTTTTTAGATTCAGACCTTAGACAAAAGCTTCCTGAATTTAAGGGATACTTTGACCAATGGAAGTTAGCCACCATGACAGGGGCTAGGTCTCTTAAAAATAAATCTTTATTATACATTTTGAATCATTTGGAATCTGAACAAATTAAAGTGATTGAACATCACTTAGACGACAAAGTTACTATTGATAAATCAATAGACCATCGGAATATAAGATTGCTAAGTTGCAACATTGACGATGCGGAATTAGAACTTAACAAAATGGAACCAAAAGGATACCCTTCCATGTATCGAAAAGGTGGCCAACTTTATATATGTTTTTGGAAATAGAAAAAATGATAGAATTAATACTTTTTGTGTTCGCAGTATCAGGACTTACAGATATTATCGTAAATCAAACATTTCTGGATAATTGGAGAAATTACCTATTGGCAACTCCATTTTATTCCATATCTATATGTTCTAAATGCACTGGATTCTTCGCAGGATTATTATGTGGATTTGTATTACTAAGTAATGCACCACTTTATATTTTGATGTGTGGGTTCGCAGGTAGTTTTATCTGTGGATTCTCAGAATTATTTATGAATTATTTAGAAGCTAGAACGATTATTGAATTCGATGAAAAATAATAAAGAAAAACCGTTTTACATATTGTATTGTGAAATTTGTAACTGGAAGAAAGTTTCAGATGGGTCTGATATTAAAGAGATGACCGAAATTAAAACATCTCCTGTTCCGAGTAGCCCACCGACCCTTGACCCTGTTACTAAAAAAACAATTATTCATAAGAGCAAAAAACAAACAAGAAGATTTAAATGTCCTCAGTGTGGGCGAGTGATAATTCCCAGAAAACTTCGAACGGAGAAACTGAATGAAAAAGATAGGTTTAATGGACGTGAAAGCGGCTCTTAAAGATTATAGATTCAGAGATTCGTTACCAATAGAACTTCAAGAAGATGTTGCAGGATATCTTCATAATCCGGGGTGTGCATGTAATGTCCCATTTTATAGAAAATTAATAAAAAAATATTCTAAATATCTTAAAAAATATTATCCGGGTTCTGAAGTTTCAGATGAGGAAGAAGAAATAAAACAACTCGCTGAAAACAATTGGAGCGTTATAAACTGCAAGATATTCGAACTTGAAAGTAGATTAAAACAATTGGCCCCCGGAAGAAAACAATTAGCAGTTAGTAGATATGAAGATGAGGTGACTGTTATTGTTAATGAAATTAATATATTGTGGTAGCAAGTCATATATATACCGATGTACAAATTATTGGATTGGAGGGGGATACGTGAAAGAAAGAATGCTCATATTATTGGGGCACGAAGAAGAAGAAAGACGTAATGCTATTAACAGAAGCATTTCAGGCTTGAATGCTGATATTGTAGAAGTAGAAACGGGGGAAGAAATAATAGAACGAGCTAAGAAAGAAATTTTTTCTTGTATTGTAATAAGCTATGGTCTTCCCGATTATGAAAGTTTTTCTTTAGTAAATGAATTACGAATACAAAAAATTTCTACTCCTATTATAATTGTTTCTGAATACAGGAATAAATTTGTAGTGTTTACCGTTAAGAATGGAAGCACTAATTATATACCTAAAAACAATACTTTACCCAAAATTCTTGCTTCAGCAATTGAAGATGTTACAGACTTTTATAAAGTTCCACAATCTGTAGAAGGACAAATTAAATTTCTGAAAAACATTAGCGAAGCAGCTAAATGTTGTGGAAATTATATGGCGGCTATGTAATTAGATTCATCTAATATTTTTTGGCAACTTTTTATCATCTTGTTGGGATGATTACGATATTTATCTATTTCTAGAGGCCACATGTCTTCTTTCAACCTTCTCTCACCAGCGTAAATTGCATTTTTATAAAAAGTTTGAGCCTTTTTGTATATTTTTTTATGGTAATAGATGTCACCTAATAAACACCAAAATTCTGCCATATTTGGCTTTGTGGCTATACACGGTAAGATGTTTCTAAGAGAACTTGATACATCTTTCTTAATGTAAAGTTGGACAGCGGCTAAATAATATTTTATCATAACAACAGGTAAGCCCATATTTTCTAAAAATAAATATTTCTGTGCTACTGATAAAAATTCATCGTATTTTTCTTCTTGCAATAATACACATGCCTCATAGTAATAAGGGGCGGAGTCTGTTGGCTTCTCCTTCTTCCATTTGTTTATAATATCTGTTTGCTGTTTTGCCATTACTGGAGCGGCATAAATAACAGATGGAAGATAATGAGAATTATCATCAATTATTTCAAATACTGGATTGACAAAAGATAATGATTTATTTTTGTGCCAAAATCTTATGCTTTTTGAAATAATTTTATTTGATATTATTTGTAAATGATAAGATTTTGATATATCAGCTTCTTCAAAACTTGCCTGAACCAATACTTCCCATGGCTCCATATGTAAAATCCAATCTGATTTCACATATGATATTAGTTTATTTTTGGCTTTACTATAATCATTTTCAAATGGTATTTCAATTATTGATGTATTATATTTTTTACATATAGATAATGTCAAATCCTTTGACCCTATATCCCCAATAAGTATATCTCCAGATATAGATTGTAAAGTCTTTTCTATAGTCAGTTCATTATCACATGTCAGAATTATTGTTGTTATCTTCATAAAATCTTCTGTAAATAATGTGTCCTATAATTTCTGCCTCTTCCGTCTTATTACATTCTTCATAATATTTTTTTAAATTGATATAAGCTTTTTCTGCGATATCGTGCTCTAATACATTAAGAAGATGTTCTATAATCTTTTCCACATGTTATTATAGAGCAGAGAAAGAAAGAATAGAAAATCCTATGAAAAGAAAGAACGATATAATATAAATTAATGCATAAATAGGATTACATGGCTACAGAATATCTTAATAACAGAACCTTTGAAAATATAATAAACACTTTTCAAACTTCTAAAAAAACAAAACACAAATATGAGCTTATTGTGGAAGACTTAGATGATGCGTATAAACGTAAATCTAAAAGAAACGCAAATAAACCTGAAGATTCCAAAACACTAAAAGCAAAAAATCGTGTCTTGAGAACTTCTATTCTTTCTTTTGAAGAATCTCAAGATGCATTAGCGACCGCATTTTATACTTTATCTGAGAACATAGCCAGATATGCAAAATTTAACTTTATCGACCCAGATGACGCTATCCAAGAAGGTGTTTTAATTTGTTTCGAAAAAATTGACAGATTTGACCCTTCTAAAGGAAAAGCTTTTAATTATATGACTACTTGTATATTGAATCATTATAGACAACTTTATAGGTCGGCTAGAAATTATAATGAATTAAAGAAAAGGTATCAAAATTTTATGAATTTCCAATCTGACAATAAACCCATGAAAAAAGCAAAGTTTATTGAATAAATTTTTATTTTTTCCTTGTACTTGTTAATTTGTTTATATATAATTTATCTTATGAATATATTGATTGAATCTATAGAACAGCGAGAGTTAGTTGATAAGTTAAAAAATGCCGGTCATTATAAGTTAGTTGAAACTTTATTATGCAATAGTAAAGTTTATACTAAAAAAGGCCGTCTTAACAAAAGTGCAGCATGTAGAGCTTTAGGGTGTAAGACAAAGCAACTAGAAGATGCTCTTGCTGCATGTAGAGAAATACTTCATAAAGAGTTTGATGAGTAATCTATAAATTTAATTAATCTATAAAAGCTCTATCGTACCTTAAAGTGATATCGGCTGTCATATAGGAGGAATCTCCCATGTCCATTTCTCCAAAATCAACAGTTTGTGGCCATGCGTTTTCGTATATCCAAGTTTCTATAACATTACCACATCCATCATATAGTTCTAATCTAGCCTCTTTTTTGAATTCATTCTCGCCAGATGGAAACCAATTACCATTTACAGATACATCATAAATAGTTTGAATCCATTCAAACACGGGGTGTTTATCACTTTTTAAATCATATAGGACTAATGCGATTGGCTTCCAATCAGGTCTTGCTGGATAATAAATATTTTCAATTAAATGTTTAACTTCCATTTCTTTGAAAGAAATATTTGGTCTTGCACTTTTTAGAGGGGGCAAAGAATTTACACTATTTTGGTCGGCGGATATCCCTTCTATTGTCAAAATCCAGCGAAATTTTCTTTTGAAACAAGTATCGCTGTTTTCAAGGCCAAAATCGAATCCCATCTGTCTAGCCATAACTCACTCCTTAAAATGTACCAAAAAAGCCCCTCAAGATTGGGGGACTTTCTTAGTACATGGTTTTAACAAAAGGATTAGACTACTGCGCTGTACCCCGGCTGGAGGTTTCCACTGCCTGTAGACTGTGCGGCAGAATTGCATTCCGTGCAGCAACTCTTGAACTTCTCTACCTTTGGGCAGAAACTCTTGTATGTAACTGAGGAATATCTAAGAGTTAACTCAATATTAGATTCCTCTGAGCTAGAATAATCTAATTCACCAAAGTTTATTGCTTGTGGCCACAAATCTTCGAGTACCCATTCTTCGATGGCAGTCCCACAACCATCATATAATTTCAAAACACCCGTGGCAGCATAATTACCTCTGCTTGACCCCATTTGTAAACCATCTGGGTCTGTGAAGTCATA
>Ga0209756_1000321_pt1 | contig 47197 bp, 35 predicted proteins | sample ETNvirenome_6_85_FD_184071 | JGI IMG/M metagenome (GOLD analysis project Ga0209756, IMG submission 184071) | Marine viral communities from the Pacific Ocean - ETNP_6_85 (SPAdes) (version 3) | ecosystem: Environmental > Aquatic > Marine > Oceanic | place: Pacific Ocean | collected 2013-06-19 | reverse complement strand
GAAAAACAAAAAGAGGACCACTGTTTGAAAAGATTCAATATGATTTAGAACCTGTTCAACCCGCCGCCCATTGGAAGACTGTAATTAACCCAGATATGAAATGGTGTTTTCCAAAAGAGAAATCATTTAAGAAGGCTTTACGGTCGCTGTTTAAATCTAATGAGATGAAACAGATAATGGCTCAGGATTTAAAGGAACAACTATTGACACAGGAAAATAAGGTTGTTATACAGGCGGAGAGTATTAAATCTTTATTATCCACTGATGCATGTTCCAAGGTGGAGGAAGCTGATTTAAATAACATTCCTAAAATTTCCATAATAACTTCTGTATTTAATGGTGACGAATTTATTGAACCATTCCTTGAAGACATAACTCGGCAAACTATCTTTAAAGAGAAATGTGAACTAATACTCATTAATGCTAATTCACCTGGCAATGAGGAACAAGTGATATTAAAATATATGAAAAAGTATCCTAATAACATCGTGTATAAAAAACTAGAAGAAGACCCTGGAATATATGGAGTCTGGAATCTAGGTGTAAAGATGTCAACAGGTGACTTTATAACTAACGCAAATTTGGATGATAGAAAAGCACCAAATTCGTTAGAATTGCACGCCCTTGCTTTATATTCTGATGAGAATGTTGATTTGGTTTATACAGATATGGCGATTACCGACAGACCTAACGAAACATGGGAAAATAACTCCTCCAACGGCAGAAGGTATAATTCGCCTCCTCTCTCGTTTGAAACTTTAAAAATGGTCAATTCCCCTCACGCTGCTCCAATGTGGAGAAAATCACTACATGACAAATACGGTTATTTTGATTCTAAATATAAATCCGCTGGCGATTGGGAGATGTGGCTTCGTGCATCGTCTAAAGGTTCAAAGATGAAAAAAATATCTCAAATAGTGAATTTATACTTTTTCAACCCAAATGGTATATCCACTAATAAAGAAAATTTCGGATGGAAACAAGAAGAAGAACGTGAAATATTTAATTTATACAAAGACATACAGCCTATATAAATGAAATTGATAGTATTTGCTATATGGGGCAACAATCTTAAATATTTGATAGGGGCAGTAAAAAACGCACAACTAGCATCTGTAATTTATCCTAGTTGGAAGTGTCGCTTTTATGTTGATTCGTTAGTGCCTGAATCCATAATATATCAACTAGAACAGATTAACAATACAGAAGTTGTGAGGATATATGGGATAGGAGATTGGAAGTTCTCTTTCAACAGATTTCTGCCTATATCGGAACCTGGCATAAAAGTTATGATATCCAGGGATGCAGATTCTCGTTTAAACAAGAGAGAAAAGGCAGCAGTTGATGACTGGATGAAAAGCGACAAGGGCTTTCACATAATGAAAGATCACCCGTGGCATTTTTCTTACCCTATCCTGGCTGGAATGTTTGGTTGTAAGTCTGGCACAATAAATAATATTAGTGAGCAATTAAACCAGTTTGATAAAACAGATTGGTATCATTCAGATCAAGAATTTCTAAAACAACACATTTATCCTGCCGTAAGTGGAAACATATGTTATCATGATGATTTCCACAACAGCCCATTCCCAACTAGAAGAAAGGGCACAGAACACGTTGGTCAGGTGTTTGATGAACAAGATAACAATGTTGCAGAACATACAGAAGCAATCAGAAGGGAATTAAATGAAATTTTTTAATATAGATTTACATGTTTCGGTGATAGCTGATATCAGAACAATATTTGAAAGTATGGGTCATCAAGTTGACGATTGGACGCTATCAGGGCATGCCCATATATTCGGAAGAAGTAGAGACAAAATAGATGTAATTAATCATGTTAACTGGAAGAATTTAGACCAGAAGATGTGTGATGACTTTTATGACAGATATAAGGATGAGTTAAGCGAATATGATGGTTTCATATGCACATATGCTCCAAGTTTTTGTCTATTATATGAAAAATTTCAAAAGCCAATAATAACCATTGCCCCTATAAGATATGAGGCTCCATTCTGGAATGATAAAAAGAAGTGGAAGTGGTATAATGATTATCTTAAGAATGGCATAGAAAACAAACTTATCATACCTGTTGTAAATAATAAAGTTGATAAACGATATTGTGAGATGTATACCGAGAAGGAATGGCATCATATTCCAAGTTTGTGTGAATATACAAACGCACCTTATTCTCCTAAACCAGAAAAAGAAGTATTTTTATATTCTTCCTTTTTCAATTTTCAAAATTTATATCAAGATGACAAGATAGTCCCAAAGAACCAAGTATTAAAAGCAAACTATAAGTGGCAAGACCTGTCAGAATACAGTGGAATAATTCATATTCCATACTGCCCATCCACAATGTCAATTTTTGAACAATATACTTCTTCGATACCTTTGTTCTTTCCTTCGTTTGATTTTATATTATCTCTTAGAGAAAAATTTGGAAGCCATGGTATATTAAACCAACTTTCATGGAGAGAAACACATAATCTTCCGCCGTCGAATATATTTAACCCTGTAAAAGCCTCATTGATAAAAAATTTGAATGATTACGGCAACATTGACAACGAGAAGGAATGGATAGGTTTATCTGACTTTTATGACGAAGAATGGATGCCCCACATCCAACACTTTAACTCGTTCCCAGAATTATCAAGTATGTTGAGAAATGTTAATCTAACGGAAATATCTGATGCGATGAAACGACAAAATATTATAAGGAAAGAACTGGTCTATAAAAAATGGGACACGATTTTAAAAAACCTAGTGTGAGAAACTTAGTTATTGGAGATACCTCACAAATAGCTTGTTTTTTTTCAGAACCTGAAAACACAAAGTTTATATCATCCAGAGATATTGACATAGATAAAATAATTTCTAAGAAGTGGGGAAAAATATATCTCTGTGCGGCAGAACAAAGGACGTTTCTCAAATCAGTAAGTTTCAATGATTACAATGTTGACAAAACAATTGAAATTATAAATCAGATAAAAGGAAGTTGTGAACAGGTTGTCGTATTTTCAACAACAGAATTGTGGAATAAAACCTGCGGAGCAGTTAATTTAGAAACTCCTTATGATTTTATACCGACGCCTTATATTCTATCTAAGAAACAGATGACGGATATTATTATTAACAATCCAGATGTTTACAACAATGTAGTTGTTTTGTTTCCTTTCAATTTTAATTCAACTAAAAGAAGCCCAGGATTCTTATTCCATAAAGTCTTTAACTCCATCATCCAAAAAGAAAAAATTGAGATAGGGAACACATATTTTTATAGAGAATTGCTACACCCAACTTATGTTTCCAACCAAGCTATTTTGTCGAGCAATCATAGCATAATAGGAAGCGGAAGAGTAACTTTTGTTAATGATTTCATTAGAGACTTATATAAACATTTTGGTATGAAATACGACGACTATGTAAAAGAAAATTTAGATGGTTTTAAGACAAATGCAACCCGCGGTATTTTTTACTTAGAAACAGAAAGATGTCTATATCCTTATAATGACTTATTAAATGACACAATAGATGATATAATAAATATAATGGAGACAAACAATGATAAACCTTGTCAATAATACTATTGATGCTCAAGATATATCTCAATTAATATCGTGGTTAGAAACCGACCCGCGGCTGACAAAAGGGGAAGAGACTCTAAAATTTGAGGAGCAATGGTCTGAGTGGCTCGGCGTAAAACATTCTGTGTTTGTAAATTCTGGATCATCTGCAAACTTAGCATTTGTATATGCCCTGCAAGCCGACAATAGGTTAAAAAATAAAAAGATAGTAGTGCCTGCCGTGTCTTGGTCTACAACGGTCGCGCCTGTTATACAATTTGGGTTTACTCCTATTTTATGTGATGCAAGCCCGGAGAACCTCGGATTAGACGTTAATCATTTTAGACAGATTTGTGAAAAACAACAACCCGCGGCTGTAATTTTAGTTCATGTGCTGGGTATACCTTGTGATATGAACGAAATAACTTCTATTTGTGAAGAGTTTGGAGTTGTTTTATTGGAGGATACTTGTGAAAGTGTAGGGTCAACATATAACGATAAAAAGCTTGGCACTTTTGGCTTAGCAAGTTCTTTCTCTTTCTACTATGGTCATCATCTCTCTACTATAGAAGGAGGAATGATATCAACCAATGATACTAAATTTTATAATGTTCTGAAGTCGTTAAGGTGTCATGGTTGGGATAGAGACCTAGATAAGAAATACCAAGATAAATTAAGAAGAGACAACGACATCGATGATTTTCGTGCATTATACTCGTTTTATCATCCTGGTTTTAACCTAAGATCAACAGATCTTCAGGCGTTTATAGGGCAAAAACAACTATTAAAATTAGACGAGATGAACAAAAAACGAACTGAAAATTTCTTTTTGTATGAAGAAAAAATACATAATGATTTTTGGAGACTTAAACTCCCAAGTAATGTTTTAATATCAAATATGGCGTATCCTATAATAACACCTAAGATAGAACTCTTAGTGGCTAAGATGAAAGAAAACAACATAGAAGTCAGACCATTGATATGTGGGTCTATCGGCGAACAACCATTTTGGAAAGAATTGTATGGAGAGACAAAGCTCCCAATGGCTTCTAAAATTCACAAGTATGGAATGTATGTTCCAAACAATCATGATATAACTCGCGAACAGGTTGGTATTATTTGTGATATTGTAAATAAAGTTCTGGTGTAAGGATGTTTCATTTACCTAAATTTATTTGTTATAATTGGATGCCCCAAATAGCCGATCATGTGTTGGATTTGCCTGAACAAGCATATATCAATGCCGGCACTTCACGCTTGCATAATATTAATGATTTTTCGCCATATGATGTAAAAGATGGCGATTTAATCTTTGTCAAAACGAATTTTATAGTTAATGGGACTTTTGAAAGAGAATTTTTAAGTCGCATACCTCCATCAAGAAGCTTTAACTTGATAACAGGTGTTTCTTCTTATAATTTAGGAAGAGATGACGGAGATGGTTATAAACGTATTTTGAACCATCCAGCAGTGAATAAATGGATATGTACTAACCCACCTGTTGAAGAAAGTGATAAAATAATTCCCATCCCAATAGGATTTCAAGAGCCAGACCGCCCAGGCGGCAATCAGATATTTTTAGAATCACAATTTAGAAATCGCAAACCTTATTCAGAAAAAGAAGACAAAATATTTCTCCCATGGCACAATATTTCCACTAATCCGCTACGGCACAAACTAATAAACGAATTAGCCAGTTTATCTTTCGTTGTTGTTCAAACAGAAAAACAATCTTTAACTGAATATTATGATTCTATGAATCGGTATAAATTTGTAATAGGTCTTGAAGGAAGAGGTCCTGATATCCACCGCAACTACGAGACACTACTGGTAGGTTCTATTCCTATTAACCTCAAAAGTGTTATTACCAAGGTATTTGATATGCACAAAGCCACCGCCGTTTTTTTGGAATCTTGGGAATGTCTAACAAATGAAAAGTTTGATCAACTTTTATGTGAACAATTTCCGCTAGATAAAAATGACGACTTTTTGTTAATTGAAAATCATATTAAGAATATTAAAAATTTGTCAACAAATTAATTTAAATGAGGGAACTTAAGTGATAAAAATAAATTATCTAGGAGGACTGGGGAACAATTTGTTTCAGTATTGTTTTGGTAGAATCCTAGCAGAGGAAATGGGTTATACTCTTCTGGCTTCTCCCATCTTTCCGTTTGAGGGAACATGCCAAAGCGTAGTTGGGGAAACCACCGTTGGCGATCTTAAAATATTAGATGGACATATTATAGACCTACCGTCAATATTAGAATGTCGTCACAGCGATAGCCAAATATTAATTAATGGATTTTTCCAAAGATATGAATATTATAAACCTTATAAACAGAAGATAAGAGAAGAGTGGTTAACAACAACAGGGAAATTAAAGAAGCGAAGCAAGACGGATGCAGTCGTCCATATAAGACGAGGTGATTATATTCAGTGTGGATATACGCTGACGGCAAATTCTTATCATAAGATGTTAAATCATATTGAATTTAGTAATCTTTATATTGTGACGGATGACATCAATGACCAATTTCTCAGAAACTTTGATAGGTATAAACCGGAAATAGTGAGTTCCGACCAAATAAACGACTTCCAATTCCTAATGTCTTTTGATAATATTGTGATATCTCAAAGCACTTTTAGTTGGTGGGCGGCATTTTTATCCGATGCCTCTAATATAGTTGTGCCACAAACTTTAAACGGGATATGGGGTAGCGAGACCAGACCTGATATTAATCTTAAAGTGTTAGACGATTCACGTTATAAACATGTTGAAAGTGAGATAGAATAAAATGAGAATTATTAAATCAACCCAAGAGAAAAGTAAAAGACTAGTCTGGAATGAAGTGGGAGCCGGCGAGAATGAATTCTTGAATAAATTTATGTCTAATGGACAAAAGATATTTTTTGATGTAGGAGCAAGGTATGAATCTCATATAGTATCTAAACTATATTCCGAGGATAAACACTTTCATCTATTTGAACCAAATCCAAAATTTTATCTTCCATTAGGTGAAAAATACTCTGCCTATAAAAATGTAAATGTAAACAATGTTGCCCTTGGTTCATCGCGCGGTCAAATGGAATATTTTGAAAAGAGTCAATCATTTTTTAATAGAAAAGTGCTTCATCAATCTACACCTGGCGAAATATTAAACGTCACAACCTTAGATGAGTATTGTGTTAGCAATGATGTAAGAGAGATTGACTTTTTAAAAATAGATACAGAAGGGTTTGAGTTGAATGTTATCCGAGGGTCAAAGGAAATGTTACAGAAAATAAAATGTATTCAGTTTGAATATGGTGGAACATATATTGACGCAGGTATATCATTGTCTGGTATTATAGATGAACTAAGGCTGTTATCACCACAATTAAAATGGGAACTCTACATGCTTCAACCTGGCGCACTAATTCACATAGACAAGACAGATATAGAATTGTTTGAAACATTTAATTACGCTAACTTTATATTATCAAAGGAGACTTTTAATGATAATCAAATTTGACAAACTTATTAAAAACTACAATATAAAACCACTTGGAGTGATACACATTGGAGCGCATGGCGCAGAAGAACAAGATGCGTATGTGGAAAGCGGAGTCAACGACATAATTTGGATTGAGGCAAATTCTAAATTAGCCCAAACTCTGGAGCAAAAATTCTCCAAAAATAAAGATGTTGAAATCATTAACGCCTTGCTTAGCGACAAAGACGGAGAACAAGTAGATTTTCACATTACTAATAACGGACAATCTTCATCGTTGTTAGAATTAGGTATTCATAAAAACCTGTTCCCAGGCGTCAAGGTCTCCGAGACAATAAGAATGACATCTGAAACACTTGATAAGGTTCTTAAAAATAAACAACTTGAAGATAAAAAATATAACTTTTTAAATATTGATGTTCAAGGGGCTGAACTTTTAGTTCTTAAAGGAGCGAGAAAAACTCTTTCTCGTGTTGATGCCATTTACACGGAAATCAACACAGATTATGTTTACAAAAATTGTGCGCTAGTTGGAGAACTAGATGAGTTTTTAAGTAATTTTGGATTTTCTCGCGTTGCTACTGAAATGTGGCAGAATCATCCATGGGGTGATGCCCTCTACACTAAATCGGTTAGTAAATGAATAAGAAAACATTAATAACCGGCGGCACAGGATTATTAGGATCAGCGGTAACAAACCATTTTTTATTAAAAGAAGAAGCGTGTTTATCTATAGGGTCTAGAGAATGCTGCTTAATTGACAGAGAGTCTACATTTAATTTACTTTCCGACTACAACCCTGACTATATCGTTCATCTCGCTGCTAAAGTTGGCGGCTTAAAGTCTAATATGGACTTTGTGGGAGATTATTTTTCAGAGAACATTAAAATAAACACAAACATAATGGAAGCCGCAAAAGAAAATAAAGTTAGCAAAATGGTGTCGTTGTTAAGTACCTGTGTTTATCCCGCTAGCGCAACCTATCCTTTGACAGAATGTCAAATTCACAACGGACCCCCTCACTCTTCAAATTTTGGGTATGCCTATGCCAAGAGGATGGTAGATGTCCAATCAAGAGCATACCGTCAGCAATACGGTTGCAATTTCATAACGGCTGTGCCTAACAATTTGTATGGAGAAAATGACAACTTTGATTTGGAAAACAGCCATGTCGTTCCTGCTCTGATGCGAAAAATATATGAAGCGAAGATAAACAACTTTCCTAGCGTTGAAGTATGGGGCGATGGCTCACCATTGAGAGAATTCACTTACTCTGCCGATATTGCCGAGATAATCTTTTTCTTGTTGGAAAATTATGATGAACCATATCCTATTAACATTGGCAACACGGAAGAATACTCAATAAAAGAAGTAGTTGAAATATTGTGTCGTCTTTTAGACTATCAGGGAGAAATAGTCTGGAATACCGACAAGCCAATGGGACAACACAGGAAGCCAAGCAACAACCAAAAACTTCTAGATTTAGGTTGGGATAGAAACAATTACACCTCACTGGAAGAAGGTTTAAAGAATACCTGTGAATGGTTTATAATGAACTATCCAAACATTAGGGGGGCGAGATGACTCAAAAAACAGCAATTGTTACAGGTATAACAGGTCAGGATGGTTCTTATCTTGCAGAACTTCTTCTATCTAAAGGTTATAAGGTAATTGGGGCAAAGAGAAGAACTTCTTCTTTTAACACGGAGAGAATAGATCACTTATTCAATGACGAGAATTTCAAACTAGAGTTTTTTGATTTGAACGATGTTGGTTCAATGTATAGGTTATTACAAAACCATAGACCTGACGAATTCTACAACATAGCAGCACAATCCCATGTAAGAGTTTCTTTTGATATCCCAGAAAATACAGTAGACGGTATTGCTATGGGAACGCTTAGAATATTAGAAGCAATAAGAAATGTCTTGCCAGCTTGCCGCTTTTATCAAGCTTCCTCATCAGAAATGTTCGGGGACAATCCAAATTATCCATATGATGAAGAATCAAGAATGACACCAGCTTCTCCCTATGCTTGTGCTAAGCTCTTCGCCCATAACCTTGTCAGAAACTATCGCGAGAGTTATGGCATCTTTGCCTGTAGTGGGATTTTGTTTAATCATGAATCACCCCGCCGCGGCGAAACATTCGTAACAAGAAAGATTACCCTCGCCGCCGCCCGAATCAAACTAGGGTTACAGGATACACTATATCTTGGAAATTTAGAAGCTAAGAGAGACTGGGGTTATGCGGCTGATTATGTGGAGGCGATGTGGAGTATGCTACAACAAGAGAAACCCGATGATTATGTTATAGCAACAGGTCAGACAAATAGCGTTCGTGAGTTCTTAGAAACCGTATTTGAACACGCAGGGCTAGATATAAAAGAGCATGTTAAATTTGACGAACGCCTTTTACGACCTCATGAAGTGCCTTATCTTTTGGGAGATCCCTCAAAAGCAAAAGAGAAACTCAAGTGGGAATGTAAAACGACATTTGATGACCTTGCCAAATTAATGTATGAGGCTGACTTAGATTACATTACAAAAACAGAACTCAACAAAGGAGAATAAAATGAAGTTAACAACACAAGCCGTAGGTGCGTTACTAATGACCCTACAAAAATGTCTAGCAGAACAAGTAGATATTACAGAACTACTTGAAGCGTGGGAGCTAGATACAGACAAAGAAGGCAATTTAGTCGTTCTTAATCCACCAACCTTCAAAGTAGAAGAAAGCGTTGAAAATACGCCTGCTTTCCTGGGAACTGATTAATGCCCCGTTACGTTTATAAATGCCTAGACTGCGAATGCCTCTTTGAGGTAATCCACCATTACAGAAACACTCAGGAAGCCTGTTTGTCTTGTAAAGGGACAGAAATATACAAATATCTCGGCAACCCAATAAACGTAAGAAAAGAAGAGTCATTCAAAAAATCCGGTAAAAATAAAACAGGTTCTGTGGTAAACTCTACAATAGAAGAGCTAAAACAAGAGCTTGACCAAGACAAGGCGAAACGAAGAAAAGATGCTTGAAATTATATTAGGAACATCCTTGTTAATAACAGCTAGTCTATTAGGTCTGGCTATTTGGTACATCCGTCAGATGATACGAGTATTAAATGCCGATGAGAAAACCAAAGAAGATCTGATTACTCGCCTTGCTAGTTTTTCTGCCCATGTTCAATCTGTATATGAGATGGAATTGTTTTATGGCGACCAAACCTTAAAAGGGTTGTTAACACATTCAAGAGACCTTACCGACTACATTGAGAGTTGGGCGTATCAATTTCAAGATGAAGAAGATACAGATCTAGAAAACGAAGGGATAGAAACACTTGAAGAAAGCTGATAAAAAACCAAGTAGGCATTACTTTACAAAAGAGACGCAAGACGCAATTGTAGATTACGCAACAACAGATGATATAGAGATTAGAACAGAACTTTATATTACACACATCCAGCCAGCGTTAAGCGAACTGGTAGATAAAATTGTTCTGACTTATAAGTTTACTTCTTTAGACAACATAGATGTTCTCAAGGAAGAATGTAAAATATGGCTTACAACTATCTTGGACAAATTTGACGAAGAGAAAGGCAAGAAAGCCTTCTCTTACTATTCAGTTATCACAAAAAACTGGTTTACCCATAAGGCTAAAAAACAAACGACGAAACACCGCCGTGAAGTTAATTACGATACGATGATACGAGAGTCCGAACTTGTATCTAAAACGCCAGAAAACGACATAGAAAAAACCAAAGAAGATGCGGAGTTTTGGAAGTTCCTTCTAGAGGAAGCTGCCTCATGGCAGAGCGACGCCCTTAAGGAAAATGAAAAGAAAGTTATTGAGGCGGTGAATATTATTCTCCGCAACATAAATGAGATAGAAATCTTCAACAAAAAAGCGATTTATTTATACCTCCGGGAGATTACGGGTCTCAATACAAAACAGGTTGTTACAAATTTAAATCGCCTCCGCGTCAAATATCGCGAATTCAAACGCAAATGGGACAACGGAGAACTCTAAGAAAACAAGTGGTTCCTCTATTTACAACAGTGTATAAATCGGGGAAAACCAATGAAAAAAGATGTAGATACTATTATTGAACGTGCGTTGACTAACGTTCAATCTGATAGAGGCGAGGCGATATACCTCTTAACTGAACTAAAAATGTATCTCGCAGGTGCAAAAGAGCGGTATGCTGACTCGGGCGCAATCGCTGCCAAATATGTAGAAACTTTACAACGCTCTAACGAACAGCTAGTCAAACTAGCAACACTACTCCAGCGTCGCGAAGCCAAAGAGGGAAATGTAACCCTGGATGAGGATGATAAGCAAGAACTACTTGATATCATTAACGAAAAATAATGTCAGATTCCAAGAAAACAATACTGGATTCATATGGAGTGCTGAATGACACAACAACATCTCCTGTTCAGCCCTACAGCGGCAACTATTTAAATTCTCTTCGCGATGTTGCAAAGGATCACCACACTCCTAATTTTCTTGCAGGAAAAACAGAGTTTAAAGCAGTGGTGTTAAGAGTAGACAATGATGGCAAGGCTGCTACTGAACCTCCATCGTTTTGGGCTTCATTGTTCTCAGAACTGCTTGGCACGGTCAGCGGGAAAAGGGTAACTGTAAGAGCCCGCATCCCTGAACTACATGTTGCTCTACCAGTTCCAAAAGATGAGAACGATCATGGGGTGATAGAATTATACCCCGCATTTACTTGTGCCCCTGATGTTTATAGCGACCCCGGCGTGGGAAATGTAATCCGAGTCTCGTTTGGAGATGTCAGTATTCAGTCGGACCCAGTTATTATAGGGAAGGAATCCGGTGGAAACACTCAAGAAAGTTTAGATATATTTGCTTCTCAAAAAGGTTGTATAAACGCAGTGCAAGACAGTTTGAAGTTAGAGCCTGTCAAGAGTGAAAAAATAATTCAGAGCAACATCAGTAGGATAACCACCCCTACTAAAAACAATGCTTGGGAAGTAGAAGAAAATAGGGAAAACATCCAACGCACTTTGGAATCTTGTAGTATTATAGAAAACAGCCCTATAACTCCTACATCAAATACTCGCAAGCCAAGTTCGGAAGCATCAACGTCTCGGACTCCGCCTGATGTTGCAAGCTCGGCAGGCTCTCCGCCTACAGGGGACTGTCAAGTGAGCTTCAAAATGTCTGATGTATCTGACCCCAATTTAGATTCACCCCTTTCCTCACCCCCCGGTTCTACCCCTGCTGAGGGAAAATATGCCATCTATCAAACCTCAACTGGTCGGAAAAGGGGCGAAGAGGAAATGACCAATGTTAGAGGCAAACTTGTGATGACTAGAGAAATATATCCCGCCTTTCAAAATCTAACCAAGGCTGCTCGCGCAGCAGGCGTGAGATTGCAGCTAAATTCCGGCTTCAGAACTTTTGACGAACAGCTTAATTTGAGGCGAAAAAATGTTACAGATAAGTCAAAAACAAATGATAGAAATTACCTAATAAACAAAAGACCACAGAGAGGCAACTTCCGACCGCTCACTTCCCAGCCTGGTCGCTCAAACCATCAAAGCGGCACGGCAATTGATTTACAAACTGGCATGCCTCGTGGAGGACCATACCCTCACAGAATAACTAAGATGTGGCGATGGCTTGCTAATCATGCCCATGAATACGGGTTCGTTAGAACGGTAAAGAGTGAACGCTGGCATTTTGTATATGTTGGGGTAGATAAAGCGCCCTCCCGTCGCTTTCAGCGAGTTCCTCGCGGGCACGCTTCTTGGGATGGAATGTTTTAAAAATGACTAAGGTAAAAGCAGTTGTAACCAAGGGAGTGCCAGAACAAAGGTTGTTGACCCAACGACATTCTCGTAATGCACTAGAGTTGTCTAGTGGTATAGACAACGATAAAATATTAGAAGCCCATCCTACCTATGCGAAAGCAAAGTCTGAGAAGCTTATAGAAGGACAAAATAACAACTTCATTATTTTAGGAAGAGATAGACCTACTACTATACAATCAGGTTACGGCGGAAAAGGTGATACCCATGCAGGTCGCATAGACCTCATCGCAGGTCTGTCAGGTCGTGCAGCCCGAGAGGTAAAGAAGCAGGGGGATACAGAAGAGTTTGTAACCACTAACCCAAGTGCCTTCCTTGATGCTTCTCGCATTTACATGAGTCAAAAGACAGACATAGACGAGAACTTCAAGATAGTAAAGGGCAAGGTAGGCAACCCTACTGCTCGCGCAGGCATAGCCATCAAGTCAGACGGCATACGCATCATCGGCAGAGAAGGTATTAAACTGGTAACAGGGACAGATAAAATGAATGCACAAGGTGTAGTTATAGACACTGTTTCAGGTATTGACTTAATTGCGGGAAATGATGATAAAGAAATACAACCTATACCAAAGGGAACTAATCTAGTAGATGCCTTGAACGGCATGCTAGACTTAATAGCAGACCTTAGCAATGTAGTAACAGATTTAACACTTAATCAAACAAAACTAATAACGAACCTTATGACTCACATACACATATCAGCCGTCGGACCAACTTCACCATCACCAGACTTTATTGTAATGGGTTCTATGAGACTTTTTGATGACATGCAGGCGATATCTAAATTGACTGCCACACAAGTAAACTTGGCGACACATAAAGCGAAGTATCACTCTCCTGCTGGTAAAGGCTATATAAACAGCCGCCACAACAATACAAACTAGGTTTTAATAGATGTCTGATAAATTAACGAAAGCAGAGATAAGAAGACCTGCTCCTAAATCTGCTCACAACTTTGTTGCTGCCGTGGCTAAACTTTCTAGTGTCAGTTGGTCAACTGAATTAGATACTCCTGAAAAAAGAGCAGCATATATATCAGGTCAAAGCGAAATAAACGGCAATAAGTATGCTCCATTCGGTAAAGATCCTGCCGGCTACAATAAACGCCAGACAGACAGATATATTTTCTTTAGGTTGCAAGGTATTGTCAGGGCTCACTATGAAGGGGAATCGCTCCCTTCATTCCCTATCACTAAAAAAGTAAGAGTGGGAGTTGAAGATAACCTCCTACGCAGATTCAAGGGGGTGTCGTTAAGAAAATATCCAGGCATCCCAGGTGTAGTCAAAGGAGATATTATAACTCAGGGCAATCTAAAGTTTAGAGAAGACCACGAATACACAATAGGAATAATTGATGTTGCTTATTTTATGGGAATATATCCTCAATTAATCAAAGAGGTCAAAAAAGACCCAAAAGATGAAAACAAGTTTATATTAGTATTTTACACAGCCGCAGAATCTCGGGAAGTATTAAATAATCCAACAAACAAAATGTTGGTAAAGACAGTCACAACTCCAGATAATACTAAAACTTTACCTTCTACAGAAACTAAGGAAATTAAAGCCTTACCCTCTACGGAGACCAAAGAAACCAAACAACCCAAGGAAGAAGAAGAGAAATTATCGGAAGATGTAAAAGAAATATTAGAAGTTCATGCTCAACAAAAAAATGATGCTGCTATTATTAGTGGTTCAGCGGACAAGCCTCTTGAGAGAACTGGTAATACAAATCTAATAGCAGAATACTGGAATGATAATCAGGCTACCGGTCAAAGGTGGAAATACGGCATAGAATACAATATCCCTAATGAACCTTCCGCCATTGGTTCAATGGGCAGGGGCACTTCAAGATTTTTTGATAGAGCCTATGCAGAATTGCCTACGGGAAGCTCGGGACAAAATAAAACAACCGAGTTTGACATTACAGATTTAGCTATCAAACACAGATTTTATGATACCTTAACGGACCCAGCTAAGACTAAGTTTTCTTACACTTATCAATATGCCAATCCGCCTGGACAAGAGCAAGCCAAACCTCTCATACGAAAGAAAGCCAAGCTCCTATCAGACAAGGGCACGGAAACAACAGACGACTCAACCAAGCTGCAAGAAATAGATGAAGCAGATTGGAGAAAAAACATAGGCACTGGAATAACAACCTATCTCAATAAACAAGATCAGAAATATTATGCCGTCGCTAGGTCAAGCAAAGCTGCAATCAATGATCCTGCCTTTATAGGGGAGAACTGGGAACCTCGCCTACTCGTTGCCATTCTAAAAGATTTTAAACTGCCGAAGATATCTGATGCCAGGCTGGTGGAGATAAAAAACGTTTCAGGCTCTTATGATTATCTCACTCATGTAGACCCTCGTCCTAACACTGGAATAGGGGTGATGACGCGGATTACTTCATCTGTATTTACTAGTGGCGAATCACTTAATGATATTAGCCCTGCTGCCGAAGAAAACATTTCAGAGATAGATGTTGTAACTGCCCAGAGGGTGAGCGCCGATCAGGTCGCTCGCAAGTATGCCGCATCTTTAAACACGATTGATGAGGATATCAAACAGGGCACGAAAGTCCTTTTAGAATATGACAAGGTGATCACAAAGCTCGGTGTAAATCCAGAAGATATGAACGGGTTAGAGCTAACAAAAGAAATCAACAGATATTCAAAGTTTTATAAGTTTGTAAGAATGATGTTGGAGAGAAACGAAATAGACCCCGGCTCATTAGACCCCAACAAAGATATAATAGAAATATCGTTTGATAAGGATTTTAACCCTCTTCACTTTTTTGTTAAAGGCGAAATGTATTTCAATGGTCTCGGTCGCGGACCAGTAATGGCAGATGACGAGATTATCTTAACTCCAAAGTATAACTCCTTCGCCGGTTATACACAAACTACCTGGGGATATGTATTTTTTACGCCTGTCGGAGTAGAAGGTGAAGACTCCAGCGGTAGAAAGGGAATATTAAGCAATGCAGACAAGGCTGGCACTGATGCTGCCCTACCTCCATCAGAGTTCCTGGGGAATTACACTTCACCTCCAATTTGCATTGACCCTTCTAGATTTAGAACCTCAACTGATTCACGCATCACGAGATCTTCGTCGTCATCGTCATCGTCATCGTCATCATCGTCGTCATCATCATCATCGTCGTCAACAACCGTCACTAAAACATCAGAAAATTCAGCCACGAGTTCAACCATAAGAAAGAACACGCCGGAAGACAAAAAGAAAAAAGCGCAGGAAAGAAAGAAACAGTCCAACGTAGTGGACAACGGGATAATATCTTGCCAAAGTAAAATTGAAGAAATCAAAGATTTGAGAACATTATACAGCGATGTTCTCAATAAAATAACTTTCAGCGCCCTCGTTAAAGCCTTGTTGAAGAAAACAAAGGAAGATCTACAAAAGGAGTTAGCCCTCCACGCCGCCGCAGCAGGTCGTGAACTAGATGGTTATAAAAGACAGTTTGAACAACTTCTTAAAGATCAAGTAGATTGCGCTCTTGATGCAGCCGAAGATGAAATTAATGCCGCCCTCGCTGACGCCCAAGACAATCTAGAAGATCTCGCTGAAGACCTCACGGAGGACATGTTAGCTTCCGTCGGAATAGAGGCTACAATAACTTTTGATTTCCCAAAGATAACCGTTGACGGAATACTTGGTTTTCTTAAAATAATTGCAGAGAAGACAATTGAACAAATTATAACAGAAATACTACTTGGAGTAATAAAAGAGGCTATCCGAGCATTTCTCAATTGCCCAGGGTCAAGTAGCCGAGGTCCATTTGAGAAATACGGTGCATCTCTGTTATCTGACTTACCCAGTCTTGATGTTAAAAAATCATTAGGCACTCTTTCTGATAAAACAGGGTTGTCTGACACAGAAGCGTTCCAAGCAGCCTCAAAGGTAATGTCATCTATAACCAACGAAGAACTCGTCGGGTTGTTAGTAGGCGAAGTGGCAGATAAAATAAACGAATTGTTGGAAAATGTTTTACCGGGACAGGGAGACAATCTAAGAAAGCTGTTTGAAGAAATCGGAAGATCTATGTCCGATGCAGATCTTGACGAGTTTAGAACACAGGGTCGTATCCTTGCTCTTTGCGACGAGGATGATTATCTCGCATCGGCACTTAAAGATAAAGAAGCACTCAACGAAAAAGGTCTAGACGACGAAGCCATCGCCAAACAAGCCTCTAATGCTATTGACGATTTGATGAATAAGTTAAATGCAGTGTGTGACATGCTAGAAGGTCAAAGCCCTCAAGACAAGGTAAATGCGGCAATTAACAGTATCAAAATGCCCGCCGAAGCCACATCTGTAACCAATGAGATACAGCGGGCAATAATTAGAGGACACCAACAATTAGCAGACAACTCTCTAGAAGACTTTATCTATGGAAGAAAAAGAGACATTGGTATAACACAAGAAAAACTAGATACTGACACCTCCGGCAGCTACAGATTAATAGGTGAAGTATATGATCCTACTCGGGACCTCGCAGACACAGATTCCGACAAACTGCTCCCAATAAACGGTCTTGCTCTCCCATTATCAGGAGGTCAATATACAACATCTCCAACAGAGTCTCTGGAGGCATCTTGGAACAATAGTTATTTTACCATAGGTGATTTAAGCTTCCGAGTGGAAGATGGGGAGATGAAGGTTCAACGTCAAGAAAAAGAAGTATTTTCTTTAAATGTTGATGCAGAACTGGAAGAAGATTATTCCGACATCCAAGACGTTATAAATTTATACCTACCAAATGTTACCCCGAAAAGTATTAAAGATAGATTTGAACCTGTGATGACTTTGAACCGACCACCTACACAATTAGAAATAGAGAGAGGAGGCTTTTCAGCCAATCCTCCTTATATGAACGGAACGGTTTATGACCGCGGTAACGGATTGGATTTCCTCAACGGAATAATGAATCCATTCTTCAAGAGTTTTGATTTTAAAACAGAACCAGAGCAAGAAGCATTTGACGACAAAGGTTTATATCAGGGGTTCCCAAAAGGAGAGAGACAAGAATATACGGAAACAACCATGTTTAGTCTCCAAAATGCTGTAGATAATGTTTTAGGGGAAGCCGAAGAAATGACAATCGCCGAGTCAGCCGAGAAGATGGCGAAAGTATCGGAACAGTTCGCGGCTTCAATGGGCTTAGCCTGCCGAGTTTTCCCCTTTCTTCTTACCTATTATTCATTTTCCGACAATGAAGAAACCCTGTGGTTTGGTGAAGAAGATGCTCTACAAAGAAAAATATTGACGGAGTATGTGTTTAGTTATATAAAGAAACAGCTAATCGCTCAAAAACAACTTAAAGCATATAGTAATGCCTTTGCTGCTGGTGAAATGACTGGTGAAGAAGGAATGAGGCTTGCTATCTCTAAAATATTAGACCCTTTGTTTATTTTAGAAGGCGAGACGCTACCTGATTTGTTTATCCATCCTAGAATACAATATTTAATAGACAGAAGAGATTCCGGTCAATTAAGTTTCCCGAAGACAGTGGCGGAAGTGGAGAGATTCTTCGAAGATTACAATAGACAGCATGTATATAAAAAAGATCAATACAGAGAAGAAGACGATTACGAGGGGGTTGATGAGGATAATCGTCACAACCTCGGCGCTCGCGAGAATGCCATACAATTAGCAGAATCGGGATATGACCCCCGGCTTGTTACTAAATTGACACCCCCATGGAAAATCCTCAGTGCTTTGTATCCAATCTACCTTCACAGTAGCACAAATATTCCGCGGAAGATAGGTGGTGGTTTCAACGATGTAATAAAATCAGCCGAGCGTCTTCTATATAAAGCACAACATCCAAACGAGTTTTCACTAAAAGAATAAAATTATGGCACAAGGATTTTCACCAAAACTACCACTTGTTTATGACCTTGATGATGGTCCGTTCGCACTGACTAAAACTGTCAAACAAGCCGTAGCTCAAGACCTCAAAGGGTTACTCCTTACTGCACCAGGCGAGCGAGTCATGGATACTTCGTTTGGAGTAGGGATAAGGAACTATCTGTTTGAGGGAATAACCGTATCAACCTTGCAACGCCTCTCATCGGGCATCAGAACTCAGGTATCTCAATATCTTCCATTCGTAGACATAGTGGATATCAATATTTTAACACACGACCAAAACCCCAACATAGACCCAAATACAGTTATGACGCAAGTTATTTATTCAATTGTTCCTATAGGTGAACAGGATGTCTTAACAATATCCACTCAAGTTGACTAAATAAAGAAGCGGGAGAAACAAGAATAAATGGCTAAAAGACCAATAACTTATACAAGTAGAGACTTTAGTGCGATCAAGCAGTCGCTGGTGGAGTATACTAAAAGATATTATCCAGACACTTTCAAAGATTTCAACGATGCGTCTTTTGGCTCTCTAATGCTTGATACGGTTGCTTATATTGGCGACCAGTTATCTTTCTATTTAGACTATCAAACGAACGAGAGTTTTTTAGATACAGCGGTAGAGCGTGGCAACATTAACCGCCTTACTCGTCAACTTGGTTATCGCCCATCAGGAGCACCCTCTTCAGCAGGTGTTATAGCCTTCTATATTCTAGTGCCTAGTAACACCAACGGGACAGGACCAAACCTAGACTATGTTCCAATCCTAAAAGAAAACACGCTCCTTTCAGCCAACAATGGTTCAAAGTATCTTTTAACCGAGCGCATTGATTTCTCTGATGGGAACAACGAAGTTGTCGTAGCCCGAGTTGATGAAACTACAGGTGCCCCTACTTTCTTCGCTGTGAAAGCCTATGGAAAGATTGTCTCGGGCGAACTATTCCAAGAGTCAGCCTTGCTTGGTGAATACCAACGTTTTCTTAAGGTCAGAATAGCGGGAGAAAATATCTCCGAAATAATCTCTGTTACTGATTCAGAAGGTCATGAATATTATCAAGTGCCTTTTCTTTCGCAAGACACGGTATATGACCAAATAGTCAACTACGGTTCAGATAAAGAAGTCGTGCCCTATGTGATGAAAGCCAAGCCAGCCCCTCGCAGATTCGTTGCAGAATTTGACGATGGTGAGGTATCATTGCAGTTTGGCTTCGGCTCCGACGAGAACATCATAGACGATGTAATCGCCGACCCGTCAGATGTAGTTCTTGAACGACATGGGCGAACTCACATAACTGATGAATCCTTTGACCCGACTCGTTTAATGAAGACAGATAAATTCGGCGTATCTCCAAGTAATACAACAGTAACAATAACTTATAGAGCAAACACAACTGAGAATGTTAATGCTTCTGTCGGCGCAATTTCAACTGTCGCCGAACCTCTAGTCATTTTTAGAGACAACTCTGTTTTAGAATCAGAATCTCGCGAATTTGTAATTTCCTCAATAGAATGCACAAATGAAGTTCCTGTCGTTGGCGATGTAACTTTACCCTCGGCTGATGAGTTGAGGCTTCGTGCTTTAGATAACTTCGCCACTCAAAACCGCGCAGTAACCAAAGAAGATTATATTGCCCTATCTTACAGAATGCCTGAACGATTTGGCTCTGTAAAACGAGTAAACATAGTTCAAGACCGTAAATCTTTAAAGCGCAACCTTAACATGTATGTTCTTTCCGAGGATAGTGTGGGAAATTTAACTCAACCAACTCAGACCCTTAAAAATAACTTAAAAACACACCTTTCTAGTTATAAAATGATAAACGACACGGTTGATATTATTGACGGAAGCGTTGTTAATCTTGCCGTTGATTTTGAGGTTGTAACGGAAAATGGTGTTAATAAATATGATATTTTATCAACCTGTGTCTCAGCCCTCTCAACTAAATTTTCTATTAAGAAAAATCTAGGAGAACCATTGTTCCTATCTGAAATGTATCTTGCTCTAAACAGAGTTCCGGGTGTTGTTGACACACTGAACATAAAAGTTTCACAAAAGACAACACCGGGATATAGTCAGTTCTTCTACGACATTGAAGCCAATACCTCTCCTGACGGCAGATACATATCAGCGAGCCCTGACGTTGCCTTTGAAATAAGGACACCTTCAGAAGATATCAAAGGAGTGGTTAGATAATGGGTATACGCAGATACAACGCCTCTTCCGATAATATAATCACGAATGCTTTTAAATCCAACCTAGACGACAAAGGCACTCTTTCCAACATGGGTGCTTCCGATGTTTTAGAGACCTTTGTAATACATGGTCAAACTTCGGCAGCAATAAGCGCAGCAAATGCCGAAGAGACTAGAATATTAATTCAATTCCCAGTAGCGGATATACAATCTGATATCAGCAATAACTTATTGCCCTCTCAAAATGTAACTTACTATCTTCGCCTCTATAATGCTGAACACGCCGAAACTCTACCCGAGAACTTTAATTTAGATGTTAAGATCTTATCTTCTAGTTGGAGCGAGGGCACTGGTCTAGATATAGACAGCTATACAGACATCGGCGCTTCAAACTGGATAAGCAGTTCCACTGGCGCTGCCTGGACTACCCCTGGCGGAGACTATCATTCTCTTGTAGCAGCCAATAACTTTTCTGCCTCAGTCAACTTTCTGCTCGGCAACGAGAACATAGAACTAGACGTTTCTACTGCCGTCGCCAACTGGCTAGACGGAACAAAAGAAAACTATGGCTTCTTAATCAAACATACTGATGCGTCTATCACTGGCTCTAATGGTTCACTTTATACAAAGAAGTTTTTCGGGAGAGGTAGCCAATACTTTTTCAGCAGACCTACAATAGAAGCACGCTGGGATGATGCCCGTCAAGACAATAGAGGAAACTTCCAACTAAGCAGTTCAATGTTGTCCTCGGCAGACAATCTCAACACTCTCTATCTTTACAACAACGTAAAGGGTGTAATGAAAGATATACCTGGGCTTGCCGGCGATAAACTAGATGTTCGGATATACTCTGCCTCAAACGCAGATTCTATCCCAATCGGCTCGCCGCTCACCTTGGTAGACCAACTCGGCGCTTCAGCAACCAGTGTAGTAGCAGGCAAACTAGTAGAAAATGGAGTTACTCATACAGGTATTTACACAGCCTCATTTGCCGTAGACACAACTAGTTCTCCATTATACGACGTTTGGTTGACTGGTTCAACTGAATTCCACACAGGTTCTTTTGATGCGTCGGCTCATAATACCAGCGAGACTAATGTTTCGGTGAACCATGTCTCTAAAATAACTAACTTGAAATCTTCTTACACCCGACAGGAAGCACCTAGACTAAGAATATTCACAAGAGAAGAAAATTGGTCCCCAACCGTGTTTACTGTCGCCACTGCCGTAGTAGCCAACAAAGTGATAGACAACTCCCACTACAGCGTCACTAGACTGATAGACAACCTAGCCGCCATACCCTTCGGGACAGGAAGTGTAGAATATACAAAGACTTCTTATGACGACTCTGGGAACTACTTTGACATAGACATGTCTCTTTTAGAGGCTGGTTATGCCTATGGAATCAGGCTCGCTTACTATTTACAGGGAGAATATCACGAACAGCCAGAAGTGTTCAAATTCAGAGTTGAAGAGTAGGCGATAAATGAGCATCAAAAAGTTATTTAACAAAGCCAAGACGGGTGATAAGCAAAGTGTGCTTTCTCCGTCCACTTTCGCCGACCTCGGAGATCGCGTAGAGTCTGAAGAGCAAATCACAGAAGCCATTACAAATGCTAAACAATTTATAGCAAATGTAGACTATTCAGACCCAGCCAACTTCGTAAGGTTCGGCTCAGCAAAACAATATTATGAAGATGCTTTTAACTTCATTGCAAACGAATATCCCTACGACGGAAGTTCACAAGAAAAACTAGCATTCTCAAATGGTTTAAATCCACTAGAACGATATATCTTTGACGATAGGTATCCACGAAGCACGGGCTATGTTACCATCGGTCAGACTTATGGAACGCAGGGCGCTCCCACCAGCGGATACACTCTGCCTACTTCCGTTGAATACATTGCGGTAAAGGGTGGACCCCACGCCGCAACTGCTCTCCGTTCTGACCAGACACCTGACTTTATCAATGGAAAGCCAAATGTTTGGGATACTACCAAGTCTCGCACAAACAACCTAGGCTTCGGCGGTTCAGACGGCAGCACTATTGAGTTCTTCCTCAAAAAGCCAACTTTTGATTCTTCCCTATCTTCCCCTACTGAAGTAGTTTTAGATGTATGGAATAGCGAACTCTCTTCATCTACTTCATATGGTCGCTTAACAATTGAAATACAATCAGGTTCAGCAGGGAACTTATATGTAACAGCCCAGTCGGGAACAGCAGGCGTTTATCAGGCTGCGTTAGACACTGGTCTTGCTACAATAGCCGACAACGCATGGCACCACCATGCAGTTAGTATAGACAATAGCGGCGCTTCTTTATCTTTAAAATACTACCTTGACGGCACCTGCGTCGGCTCACCTGTCTTATCGGGAACAGCCATTGAAGGCGTTGAGGGCGCAATCATCGGCAACATCGGCGCACTCCGGGCTGCTCCTTCTGGCGCAGCAGGCGTTGTAATCGGCGCAGGTAAGTTATCAGCCTCGTTGGATGAAGTTCGGGTATGGAAGACCGAGAGAACACCAGAGCAGATCGGAAGAAACTGGTTTACCAATATTAACGGTGGCAGTAACACTACTGATTCAAACTCTTCACTCGGAGTATACTTCAAGTTCAACGAGGGCATAACAGGCGACGCAACTACTGACAGTGTAGTGCTTGATTACTCTGGTCGTATATCTAACGGCGCTTGGACAGGGTATGCTCAAGCAGCACGCTCTACAGATTCAGCCATCGTTGAATCAGCCGCCGCACCTTTTGAGCGTTCTGACCTTATCATATACCCTAGTCACCCTGATGTGTCAACCCTTAAAACGACATTAACAACAGAAGGTCAAGAATATGACTACCATAATAACGCAGGCATGCTTCACTCTATGCCGGCTTGGATTGTGGAAGACGATGAGCAAAATTCAGGGCAACTAAAACAACTAACGCAAATAATGTCAAGTTATTTTGATACGTTAAGCAACCAGATTGATGCCCTGTCAAAGATCCGAGATATTAACTATGTTACGGGCTCTTCTAAACCTCTTCCGTTTATGGACCGCCTAGTATCCTCTATGGGTATGGAAACACCTGAAATCTTTGAAAACGCTGATGTTATATCACGCTTTTTAAATCGGGACGACAAGAAAGAGTTTGAAGCAGATCTTGTAGAAACTAAAAACCTTATTTATAAGAACATCTATAATAACTTAAACTACATCTATAAGACCAAGGGAACTGAAAAATCATTCCGTAACTTTATGAGATGTTATGGAATAGACGATGAACTAGTCAAGTTAAATGTATATGCTGATGGTATAAACTTTAATTTAAATCCATCACTTAACACATCCGTCAGCAAGAAGCGTTATGTGGATATGTCGGGGCTACGCAACTATGACGACATGGAAGCGACAATATACCAGTATCCTAATGGCGGGGAAACACACGGTCTTATTACTGGCTCTGCCTCATCAGAAGAGTTTGCCTTTTCTTTACAAGCGGACATCATATTTCCACAGCGTCGCGATGTCAACGACCCGTTATACATCTCCCCTCTTGATGTTACTTCTTCACTATTCGGCTGGCACACTCCCGCAGACCCCGACCCTACCTCAACTGATTTAACTTGGGAAACACCTGCTAATGATTGGGGTCTACAAGTATATACCCGCCGCGACTTCACAGACTACTCTGAAATCATCAGAAGTAAAAAAGACAGCAACGACGCCCAGTTCATCGTCGCCGACGCAAGAGGCAACATCATACTATCAAGTTCAGTCGTTCACAATCTCTACGACAACTCACGATGGAATGTCTCTCTAAACATCCGCCCCTCGGCTTACCCTTTTGCTGAAAGAGTAACTGGGGCAGAAAACGGCACCTACACCGTTGATTTATACGCAGTAACATCCGAGTTAGGAAGTAAGCAGCAAACCATTTCTGCGACCACAACTGTGCCTTACGCTACGGGTTCACAAGCCCTGATGACGAGCAAGAGAGTTTATGTAGGCGCAGACAGAACAAACCACTCTGGAACCTACGCTTATCCAACAGACATTAAGGTAAGTTCAGTTCGTGCCTGGAATAAACAACTCACAACAGCCGAAGTTGACGCTCACTCACTAGAGGCGGATTCTTTCGGCGCAGAACATCCATATAAAAATACCCAGGCGCTTCAAGTAAGTTCTTCTGGCGGTCATATTCCAGAGATTGAAACACTCATCCTTAACTGGGACTTTAAGACTGCGGCGGCAACAGATGTATCAGGAAGATTCACGGTTCAGGATTTCTCTGCTGGTTTAGCCTCGGGTTCCTACGAGGGTTCATATCAGGGCAACTTCGCCGACATGACCTTGAGAAACCACCCTGCTCGTGGTGAGTTCTTCACGGCATCAGACAATCCAGCACGAAAAGAGTATGTTCTAACAGGCAAGCAACGCCAGTTAGACGAGATGAACTCACAGGATATGATTAAGGTCGTAGAGCCAGGCTCCACTGACGAAATCTTCGGAAGAGATGTATTGCCAGAACGCTTCTTCTTCGCCGTTGAAAAATCTATGTATGACGCCATCTCCTCCGAGATGCTTGGCATGTTCGCTTCCATAAAAGACTTCAACAACATTCTCGGTGAACCAAAAAATAAGTATCGCAGAGAATACAAGGAGATGGAGAAACTTCGGGAGATATTCTATAGAAGAATTGATTCCACAGGCGACGTAGACAAATACATCAACTATTACAAATGGATAGATGGCTCTCTCAATCAAATGATAGAACAACTATTCCCAATCTCCGCAAGAGTTAGCGATGGTGTAAGGAATGTCGTAGAGAGTCACGTTCTTGAGCGAAGCAAGTATGAGCACAAGTTCCCAACTCTGGAAATGAAACAAACAGACCCAGAATCTGCTGCGAAGGGTATTGGGGAAAGTCTCTACCGCTGGTCAGATGGTCATGCCCCTATCTCACAAGACCAAGATGAAAACTGCCGATGGTGGGGCGACCGAGCAGAAAGAGCAGGAAGTCTTATTACCTCTGGCGACGCTGACATAGACGCTGACCGAGAAGCAATCAAGGACATCGCCAACAGAGAAGTCGGCGGATCAACATACGCAAGTAGAAGACTTTCACGCCCTGTAAGATTAAACATAGAACAAAACTCTGACTTAACTCCCGGCAGTAATGAACAATCGGGCAAAAAGAAAGACATATACACTCTTGTCGCTTCTGACTTCATTGAAGCAGAGAAATGTATTGATATAATCAATCCAAACCAAAAAGAGAAGATGCACTTCAAAGCCGTCATTGACGGAACGGGATACAAGGGTAATAGAGTAGCCCCCTTCACGGCATTTAGTTCAAGTGTAACAACGGGTTACAGGTCTGTATTGGAAAGCGCTGGCTTAACTGGTGTAGACCTCTCATCACTACACGAAGACTTCACAGCAACCTCTGAATATGAAGCAGGTCTCCAAGGTGTCTATGGCGCAACTCATGTCGGTGGTCTCCACTCACGCCATGTTGCCTTCGGCGAAACAGAAAGAGCAGAAGCATGGACGCTCGCTCCCGCTGCTGCACAAATCACCTCAACGAGAAACATCGCTTCTACTGCTCCATTCGGCGGCTACCGCAGAAACCTCGGCATAAAATCACCCGTATCAACTGCAAACATCGCCCACAAATCTGTCGGCGGCTCAATCAGAGTTCTCGGCAACCACACACAAGATAGAAACTATGAAGTTATCCACACTTCTGACCGCAGTATCAACAATCTAGACTTTGTGTCAGACCCAAGCAAGTATAATATCACAGGAATTGCTTCCCCATATGTTGGTCAATTAGTAGATTATGCCATTCCTCAAAGAGATACAAACAAGACGGTTATGGTGCAAAGGTTCTCATCCCCAGGCGGGGTTGATGTTAATACGCCAGCCTATATGGATTTGTTATCTCAACAATATGCTCCTAATAATGCTCTACCTTTCCGCAACCGAACTGTTAGACTAGCCAACCAAGCAGTCCTTGGAACTTATGCTGGTCGCTTTGGCTTTATTGACGGGCTTGGCGATGCACTATTGGCTGGCGGTTATACTATAGAACAACTAAACACAGGCTCCTTTCCTGTCGGCGTAGCATCACTTCACAAAATACAGAGGAACACTCTTCCTTATGCAACGAAGACGATAAAAGACAACGCTTTTGTATCTCGCCCAATCCCACAAGCCGACCGCAGTTCTTGGTTCATGTCAATGTCTGGTTCAGATGCCTCTTGGTTAGAAGTCGGCGGCACAGCAGGCTATGGTCTAAATCGCTCACTATACGATGAGTTTGCAGCCAACCAGGGAAGATACCCTGATTCTGCTATCAGCGGGGGCTTCGGCGTAGCAATCCCTCAAACAAGTGATTTAACTGGCTTATCAGTAATAGGTTCACCATTCTCTGATTATCGTGACGACGAAACATCTGCCTTTACCCGAGAAACAGACGGCAGAATAACCTATAAGTGGTCACGCAACTATGCTGGTGCCCCATGGCATCGTATGAACTTTGGTCAGACTGCGCTAGGGTCATCCTACCGCCGCAGCAACCAGTTTGATATTATAAGAACTAGCGAGAGACGCTCAACAACAACTTCTTTAACAGAGCCCGTAATCAGCCAAAATCACGGCATGTCTAGAACAACTCTTACAATACTTGATGACCTCGGCGAACAAAAAAATATTCTCCTAGAATATGCCGACGGAAACGACAGAATGGGATTTGCCAATGCCGAACTTAATGAATATGTTGGATATTCCAAGGTAGATTATCGCAACACTTTTGACACTCTTATTGAGGTAATGGAAGATGGTCTACCTCCAGAAGTAACATCTATTGTCGGTATAAAGGAACATAAAATCTCACAGGTCGTTTATCCACAAGCTAGAAATGCAGGGTTGTTGAGCCACATCAAACGTGATGTATATGGGATTAACTTCTGGAAGGATGATGATACGACGAGAGTTAACAAGACTGCCGTAAATGATTTTTCTTCGTCGTATGATGTGGCGGCAGGTAGAGACGCTTATAGTAAAATGTTCCCCCGTTTGACTGCTCCATTTACTACTTCACAGGGATATGTGTTGATGAGCGAAGTCCAAGCCCCTTATGATTCCACTCTAATGTTAACCCCCTCCTTTGACGGCGCGGGTTCAATTTGGGCTCTTGATTCCTTTATGCTATCGTCGTATGAATCAGGCACGGTACCCGACACCCAGCCCCTCACTTTGCTTCCTCCTGTAAGCGGCACTTCCCCCCTTGCGGCTGCCGAAATATCTCCCTCGGGAGAACTAATGGGCGTTCTTTATAACACTAAGGACCATTCAGCCGCGATGCCTGGTTCAACGGGCTTAAGTGATTATGGAGTTCTTTATGGAAAAACATCGGCACTGTATCTGTTCACCGCACCAACAAGTGAATTTCTCCTGGCATCGTCTGTTGGCACACAGTTCCCAAACACTATCGGCGGCACACCCACCCGACCATCTTGGTCAGCACCGCAATCAAGAGCAGTTGTATCAGGTGACTTAATATCTACTCCTTTGCCTGCCCGGTATCCCTATACTGACAACGAAAAGACTAAAGATGAAATTGTAACTTTAGGTAAGCGTCAAGGTCGCACTCTAATACCTGAATATAAATCTGGTGAATACTACGAGAAGAGGATCAAGCCGGGCACTTCTATGTTCAATGGAGATATGTTCTCATTGACAGGTTCATCTCTGAATCCAACAGGCAGTGTAATAACCAGTGACTATATTACCTCCTTGGCGAGCCTTTCGGCGAATAGAGATAAATTAGGCTTGCCCACAGATATTGAACTCAAAGCCACAACTCAAAATAAACTTACCATAGACAACTCATTTTATCCCGTGCAGAGATGTCTAGATATTGCGGCAGAATTCTCACAATCATTCGCACCCACTGCGATATTTCCAACCTCGGGCTCCTACAGTGCAGAAGCTTTGTGCTCCGACGTTCTAGGTTGGACCGCTCCAGGGGACTTTGCCATAACAGTAGTAAATAATATAGCCTGGCAATCAACGATAACTCCGTTATTTGCACCGGGCATTTTGTTCAATTCTATTAAGAGTGGCATCGCTGTAGATTCGCCTGTCAGGATAAGTGGAAGCTCGGAAGACCAATTCATATTAGATTTCGATGGCACCGAACACCCTACTAACCCTCTCTTCGGTGGGCTGACCGGAACATTAGACCAATCACTTTTCCCATCACTTCCATCACCAGACGAAGTAACCCCGGTATCACAAAAGATGTTTTACGGTAAGAGAATAAAATTTGATGATCTTCTTAACCCACAAACTTTCTTTAACAAGAATTCTATTAAAAACCCCTCAACAAACTATCATGTTGGTCTTGGAGTTGGTACCTCAACCGGTGTTACATTAGTTATGCCCGATTATGGTTCGGCAATAATAACAGAGAAGAAGGGAGACAAATATAACAAAATGGTTTCCAACTTCCTCGGAGCAACTCCTTCTTTTTTCCTAGATGACGGAATGACAAAAATATCAACTGACCCAAACAGGGTAAACCCCGAGAGCATTGCAGTTAACTCAAATTATGTATACGCAATGGAGATTGTCTTAAGAAAAACAGACAATTTCAACATGTATAGTAACCCCTATGCTTTTGGACCACCAACTGCAACGGGCTCATCCGGCTGGGACACAGCGAATTCATTAACTGCTCATTATCAGACATCATCGATTGGTACACCCCCTGGAGATTCCTGGCCTTATCACCACGGCGAGTTTGCTCCCTATACTCCCCCATATTATTATGGTGAGTCTATTGCCCGTATAGTTTATCGCCCACCTGTCGCGACCGGCGGCGCAGCAACAACAGTTACTACTCTGAACGAGATTATTGCTAACTCAGAGATAACTTATCACAACTCAAATGATTATAAGTTTGATTATACCGATGCCCACCGAGTGCCTCCATACGGCTGGAACCGTGCTTGGCAAAACAAAATGAAAATTGACGCAAGTGTCGTGATAGACAACAAACATGCCGGCGGCACTCCAACAGATCGGTGGGTCATCATGCCGCGCTGGGAATGCCCAATCTTGGACTTCCCAAGAACAGATGCCCAAGCTGAAGCTTCATCGTCGTTGAAATACAACTTCTCGGCTTCTATCGCCCCAGGCGAATTCATTGACGGAGACTCTCCTCCTCACACTTTCGGGATGTGGCACCAGTATGGTGTAGATCCTAGCGGGTCAGAAGGGGTTCACTTGTTAATTCGCGATGTGCCGGTTAATGCTGTTATGCCTGCTCTTTCTGCGCCAAACAGCGCCCCTGACCCTTCTGTTGCGCCCGCTGTGGAATTAGACACTAGCGCAGGCACCATGACAACGGGCGTCACTTATTATTATACTTACAAATACTTCACTGATGAAAAAATCATAGATGCCGGCAGCCAGACAATAGTTATTCCATCTGGCTCTACAAACCCAGCACCAGTGTCGGACCCTGTATATATTGATAGCTCTTATGTGAGTTGTTCTGTTCAGATAGCTATCCCAACTGCTTCTTGCCCTCGTGTAGTAGGCAGATTAGTGTTTGAAGGCACAACGGCGGGCAACACCCCTAACGATCCCTTGCCCGTCAACCCGTTTAAATTGTTAGTCACAATTAACGACAATGAAACGGAAGCTTTCACTCACGACGGCACGTTCGTTACTAGTTCGCTCGGCACCGGTTCTTACGACTCTAGTGCAACTTTTATGGGGTATTATGACCCCAACTATTACAAGTTGTCTGAAGCCGACCGAGCGACTGGAGAGGTTCATTCCCTCGCCGACTTAGTAGGATTCCAAAACAAAGGAAATCCTCAAAAGCTCGGTGCGCTGGCTGAAAGCAAGACCGTGAGCGAAGCCATCATCGCAGTTCCTTACTACGAAGGAAGCAATGATGAAGCCCGTTTTATAGAAATACCAATGTATGACGTGGCTGGCAATGTAGTGGACACCTTTGGTCCAGCCGTCGCCAGAATGAGAGAAAGTATCGCCAAATATAATCTTCCACCTTCTTTGGAGAAGAAGATGTCTTACCTTGTTTCTCCTCATTATCCACAGATAAGGGATTTTCCTAATAGCCAAAGACCTACCACTCACAACGTAGGTGAAGACAAGCCCATCGCTATGTACCTCTTTGAATTCTCAACTGTGCTAGACAAGCAAGACTTAGCTGACATCTGGCAGGGTATAATGCCCGACGCCGCAGATAAGTTGTTGAGTTCGGGCACCGATACGACGGTTTCCACGATAGACCATGCAATGCCAGGTCTAGGTTTGCAAGACTTCAGCAAAGGAAAGATAGACAACCGCTTAAGGGATATGATAGACATCTCTCGCTCGGTCATCGGCAGCGGCGAAGCAGATGCTCCTGGCTTTAGAGAAGACATCCAGTGGATGGTATTCAAAGTTAAGCAAAGAGCACCCGCCACTTATGAAGAGATGGTCAGAGGCAATCTTATTGATGCGGGCGTAGAAATGACAAAGGAGTCAGGACAGCATGAATACAAGAACAGAGTCAAAGGCTATAACTGGCCGTTTGATAATTTCTCTCTCGTAGAATTAGCCAAAATAGAAGCATCTATTAAATGGAAACCGGAAGTTAAAGAGATTTCGGGACCAAGAAAAGATGATTGAAGAAGGTAAATAAGATATGACTACTTTCTTTGATAAAAAGCAAGATGTTATGAGTGTAGAACTCACTCCGTATGGGAAGTATCTTCTTTCAGCGGGGAAGTTTAAGCCAACGTTTTATTCTTTCCACGACGATGAAGTTATGTATGATGTTGCCTACGCTTCCTCTACGGAAGAGCAGAACAACGCAGTCACTCGCATTAAAGAAAACCCTTTATTGAAACCTGTATATAACTTTTCAGGTTCATTATCTTTCCCTGCTTCGTATGGAAAAGAAGAGTCTCATGTCGCCATTAACGATACTAACTACTCGCTAACGAGACCACTCGGCACGAGCGACATGACGAAAGACAAACAACCATCCTGGGACATAAAAGTGCAGCCTGGCGGTAATCGTATCTCTGGTTCAGTGGTCTATTCTGCTCCTCATCAGCGCTCACAGGAAATACCCCAGATAGAAATGAGGTTAAATACTGAATATATGAGAGAAGACAACATCCTTTCATTAATCAAAGAAGAACTCACCCATCTCCAAGTAAGAGAGCGAAATGTAGTATGGGATAGATTTGACAACTACGACGTAGAAGTGTTTATGTTGTCTGACGACGGGAATATAACCAGACAGTTGTCTTTTGTCAATGATGAAAACCCACAAGCTCTGGAAGAAATTGCAGCAAGTATCAGAAAGGCGCATGCAGTCGGCGACTTTTTATCTGCAACTGAAGAAGAAATAGAAAATGAATTCAATGCGCTAGATGATACTTACGTTGAATATTATTTAGATTTACGGGTTGACAGAGAAATAGAAGACTTTGATGTTGACCCTCAAGGAAGACCTGAAATAGATGAGTTCGCAGGATTGCTTGATAGAGAAGAGGCATTAGGGGAAGATGAAGAAACTATTGATAAGGTATGCGACTAATGGATGATTGCTCATCATTTATAGACCTAATCCCTGAAGTTGAAATCAGGGAAGTTACTATCAAGCCAACTGCTCTAGTTGGAGACGAAGACGTTATTGTCTCAATCCGTTTAGCCGTGGTAGAGAATCAAGTAGCAGAAGGTCAAAGTTTGTGGTTTGACGACATAGAGTTAACCAAAGCCATGGATTTAAAAGTCGGCATAACAGAAACTATAGCTCCTCAAAATATTCACCGCCAAGGTTTCAAGTTCCCTCTGGATAAACTAGTAGAAGAAAGCGAAGGCATAGAAGAAGACATCTCGGAGACAGGGGAACCCAGCCGACGCTCAACAATAATTATTGTAGAATCCCACCCAATATCTCTTAAAGAAATAAGCGATTTAGATATTTCTGCTGCCGTTACGTTAAACATCACAGAACTATTAACAAGTTACGGTCTTGATGCCATGAATATAGAAGAAGCTTCAGGCGGCGCTTTGTCGGGAACTGAAGCGACATTAAGAGTTCTTTCAGGAGGAAAACCTGCTATCGCATCAGTCCAAGATTTACGTTCGCTTGCCAACAAGAGCGTTAGCGGAAATCAGCAAGAATCGTTTGTTAAAAATACAGATTCAGCCAAAAGGGAGCTAGACTCTCTTCTCGGCGGCATATCTAAAAACATTAGTGATGCAGTTGTTCGTTCAACTCTTCAAGGTCGCCGTAGTTATGTATCAAATCTATGGACTTCGGCAGATAAAAATAATAACTTTCGCTACGCTTTCGCTTTTGACACTGATGCCTTTGTGAGAGAAAACAGCGAGTTTCCAAACATCTATAAGACGCATGCTCTTAAGAGACTAGCGCAAGAAGCAGGTTCAGCCGTGGAAAATATTCGTGTTACTCGCAGGCTGCTCAAAAACAGCACAAGAAAATCAGCCAATAGGCTCGGCGGTCAGTCACTTTCCGATAGCTTCGGCAGCGACTCAGATATAGAGATTATCGGCAATCTGGGAAAAGAGTTGCTTAAAACATCCTCACTATCTTTCAAAACATCTTCTCGTTACGATTTCTATTCAGGATTAGAGGAGCGACCATCGGTTGACTTAGCCACTAACCGCCATTATAAATACGGGATTGAAATTACTTTTCGTGATGAGAGTTCTCTTCTGGTAGAAACCATTATTGAGAATCTTGAGCGTATGTCTGATGAGCTACTTAACTTGTTTCCCTCTATCATAAATTCTAAAACAGGTCAAGTGTCTGAGGAAGAAGAAAGGATTTTAAAAGAGGCAATCTTCGTGATTATGCCACTTGCTGCCGAGTTGTTATCAGGCAATTCAAAAGAGATGGTAAACAACTGGGCTAAGAGACTTGGTAATAAAAAACAGGGCTATTTCTCAGCAGCTTCTCCTCGGCATCGCACAGCGAAGGTGGGTGAGATTCAAAAGTTTCTTTCCCATCTTTCAACTACCTTGAGGGAAGAAACTAACATCAAAAAACGCTCAACTTCTCCAACATCACAGGGCACAGCAGGAACAGCTAAATCCCGCCGCATCTCTCTTCATAAACAAGAATTTAACGGGATAGAAAAAGAAACAAAGACTAAGAAAATTGGATACGACTACCTTTTAGATTCAGATGAAGGAAAGAATACTGGCTTAACAATAATCACGGCTGCTGAATATGAGAAAAGAATAGAAGACGAATCTAAAAAGATATTCAAAAACGGAGCGTCTGATGATACTTCTGAAGGAAGATATTCTCACTTATCACCAGCGTCAATAATCACACCTTCGGGGAAACTGAAAACAAATAAAGAAAAAGAAAAAGAGCTTTACAACCAAGCCATGGCGGACATCATAGAGTTCAACTCCACGAAGGAAGAAAATAATATATCTTCTATACTTTCCAGTGGAAGAGAAGTTATTGAAAAGACAACTGCTAGTATTGAATCATTCGGAGCGACTGTCACTCTAGACCAAGGCAGCATCCCTGTTGTTTTACAAAACAAACAACAAGCCTCGCTAACTCTGGACGCTCAAATACTAGACAAAGATTACAAGGCTGCAAAAAAACTAGAAAAAGAAACTGCTTTTGTAACCAAGAAGAAAGCGATGCCTACGTTTAACAAACCTCTCCTCAATGTCCTTGGCAATATGGCTATCAAGCCAGTAGGGAAGGGTGCTTTTAAGAAAGACTACAACTCTATTGCTTCTGTGGGCGCAGCACTAAACAAAAGGCTCACCCCTATCGCCTCACCTCATGCACTGGCTCTTAAAAAGGCATCTGGTGCTATCTTCAAGGATGGCGACATCAGCAGCTTGTTGAACATAACCATTCCTAAACTGGATGTCGGACTAGACCCAATGAAGGACTTTGATAACTTTGCCATGTTCTGGCTTACACTTAAACAAGTCTGCGTCGTGGAATATTTTACAGGGTTCGGCAAAGGTCTCCAAGATGAAAATTGGGAAGAGTTAACCAAAAGCGCCCTTAATGGTCGCGGCGATGGAAAGTTCCTCCTTTGCCGTTTTAAGCCTTTCTCTGGAGATGAAGCAAAGGCGGCAGGTATTGGAACACTAGACAGTCTTGATGCCCCTTTGTTTAATGAACATTTCTTGATTTCGGGAAAGACAAAAAAGATAAGATTCAAAAGAATTATAAGATTTCAACCAATGGGGATAAGGAAGATTAATATTTTAAATCTTGCTTCAAAGGTGTTCTATAAACCTTCAAATAGAAAGATATTACCATCTAGACAGCTAAACAAACAAAAGAGATTTTCCCCAAATCCACGCCGACTTCGGCGATTCACAAGAATAGGGAGAATGTAATATGCCTATGGGACTTCCAGGGGGCTCTGGCTTCAACAGGGGCGCATTCATTGAATCGGCAAGGAGGGCAATTGACGCCCCGGCTGGAATTGCGATACAGCAATTAAACCGAGTAGAAGAAATCATTCAGCAACAAGTTGAGGAACATGGACCAGAGTTTCTCATTGTTCAACTCCCTGCACCACCTAGAATGCGAATCGCATCATCCCGCTCAGGGCACAAGACATCAGATGCTCAAGTTGAACCTCAATATAACTTTTTTGTGGAAAACTATCAAGCTCTGGTGACAAACCCTCAAGTTGCAGAACTACAACTACCAAACATTTATAACGAAACTTTAAGGACGGAAATAGACCCTGCGAACAGCATCAGCTTTGATAGGTTTGAACCTGACGCCATCACCGCCGAAGAACAGAGCCTGATAATACGACCAGACTTACTTGAGAGATGGAACACTCTATCAGACGGCAAATCTCAATACCCAATGTATATTGAGACAACCTTTACGACGGATGTTGCTGGAAGCATTTCTAGACTTTTAGAAAAGATAGATTTATTTCCTCGTGTAATGAACCACTTTATCCATGACTCCTCCAACGTCAATAATAGCCCTTCTCTAAGCCTCCGCGGCGTAACTGAAGTGTTTTCCTTTAGAGATGAGCTTGAAACAATGGTCGCAAGTTTATTAGATAATACTTCATCTGGTTGTTCCTCTGCCCGTGAGAAACTAAACCTAGTCATCGCCCGACAAAAGATAAGAGAGATACTTTCTAAGCCTGCCCACCGTGAAACTCTATTTTACAGTATTGAAAAACGAGTTGGCGGCAACAGAATGCAAAAGATATTCGTCCCCAACCTAGCAGGTATAAATAAGTTTAGCTATGTAGACACCCAGGTAAAATATGACAAGCTGTATGCCTACAGTATAAAAGAACACTTCATCGTAAGTGACGGCACAAGTTCTTATCTTGCTTCAGCACAAGTTGGTTTAGACATTACAGAAGGCAGAGGAGAGGGGGCAACAAACCGCTCATGGCTCGCTGCTCGTATTATAGACCGCCCACCTGTTCCTCCCAATGTAACTTTAGTTCCTTTTCGGGGAATAGACAATAGAATATTAATAAACCTTGAAAGAATGGTTGATGAACTTGTAGGGGGTAATGCACAAAAATATATTTCTCTACTTCCAGGCGACCAACAAATATTTGAAAGAACCCATAAGGCTCAAAAGATTACCAACGATGAACTAGAGAAAGGTCATGTTGAGTTTAAGTCAGAAGGTGCAGACACTACAGCTATCCAAGTATTCAGAACAACGTCTACTCCGAGCCAGCCATCTCCATACAAAGAGTTTAAGGACAAATTATACACGACTGTGTATGCTTCTTCTGGTTTATCTTTGATGGATGATATCAAACCAAATCAAGAATACTTCTACACTTTCCGTTCTGTTGACCGCAATGGGGGCATTTCTAATCCAACCACGATATATCGTGTGAAAATTATGAATGACCGCGGCTTAATAGTCCACGATCTAGACGTCTATGAACCACAACCACTACCGTTCAAGAAGCGAAAAAGAAGCTTTGGTCGTGAAATCTACGTTAAGCCATCTCTGCTTCAGACAATGGTCAACGACGAAGGAACAGAAGCAGGCGTATTAGAGGATACTGTTTTCGGCAAGAAGATAAAAATAAGACTAACTAGTAAGAGCACTGGACGCACAGTTGACTTAAACCTAAAATTCGCCACTAAACAATGATTTATAATCTTCACAACTATTTATGTTGATTTAGTAGCCAAGCAGTTACGAGGGATTTATAAATGGCTTTTTTAGATAATGCAGGCGACATCATTCTTGATGCAGTTTTAACCGACACAGGTCGTATGAGATTGGCGAAGGGTGATGGCAGTTTTAGAGTTGCGAAATTCGCATTCGGTGACGATGAGATTAACTACGGATTATACGATCTCACAACCACTAGTGGTTCTGCCTACTACGACTTAAGTATTCTTCAGTCACCCGTGTTTGAAGCGTTCACTAACAACACTTCGGTCATGAAGTCAAAACTTCTTACCATTGCCCGAACAGACTTGCTTTACCTACCAGTGGCTAAGTTGAACACTTCCACTAATGTCAGCGTTGGCGAGACAGTAAGCGTCGCAGGGGCGACCTTGACTACTGCTGGCACCGCAGGCGTCTACGTCATAGCGGTTGATCAGAATACCACTTTTGCAAACAATGCCCCTGGTGTATTACGAGGGGACAGCAACGGCTTTGATGGCTCACGCAATATTGCGATAGATCAAGGCTTGGATAATAATGCGGAAGGTCTTGTGAACTTGGGCATTGCGAATCCTCTAGCCGAAACACAATATATTATAGAAGTAGACAACCGACTAGTCGCTCTATCTTCACCCTCCAATGATCTCGCAGAGGTATCTTTCATTGATGATGACCAAGTAGCCTCTTACTACGTTTCACTTGAGGGAGGCGAAGGCGGTCTTAATGAAAACGGATACTTTTCTGAAATAAGATTAGCAGACAATGGTCAAAGTAATGTGGATTCTCCACTTGCTGGCAGAGCAGGTCTACGCTTCAAGTTCAAACTAAAAGTAGCGCAGAACTTAGAATCCAGCAACTACTTGTTTGATACCATCGGCTCCACAGGAACAGGCATCAACGGAATAGCAGGTTCGTCGCGCTACATTGATTCAACCATTCGCCTAACAGGCTTCACCACAGGCTACAGAGTAGACATTCCAGTTCGCTTTGTGAAGGCGGTATAGGAACACAACTATGGCAACCACATTTAAAACACTTCTCCCAGCCGACGTAGTAGAGACACGAAACAGGCTTCATGAAGCAATCCCCGTCACAGGCACTATCGCCTCGGGAACTTATTCAGACAGTAACATCAAAAACCATGCTCACGGAATGTTCCAATCTGTATATGATTATCCATACCTCTCATCCTCTGCTAACCATATTTTTGATTTAACTGCGGGATACGCTACTGACTCTGCCGTTGCCTCCTCCGCAACTACCAATCAACTCGCCACAAAGAACAACCTTTATAATCAAATGGCTCAAGTTCTTGTCGGTCACGACGCTGATGGAAATATACGAAAGTTTGATGAAGACGGCAACCTTACTTCTGGCGACAAGCTAGAAGAAACCTACTTCATCAACTTCGCACGACTACTAACCAAAGACGAAATCAAAAAGGGTTCTTTCAACCTTCAGATGTATCTTTCAGGAAACTCACCTGTCGGTTCAGCCACCGCCCGTCTAAATTTAACCAGCATCCAAGACTTAAATGGAGCGACCACTTACAAAGTAAACTCACCAGCAGGTGAATACGGAGTGCTCTACACAGGCTCCGTAGCCACAGGCTCCGCAGCCGTTGGCTTGGTTTATTATCAGGCAGGCGTCGCCGTCTTAACTGCTTCTATCTTTGATGCTGGCGTCGCAGGCAACACACAAGCCGCCATGCTAGCATCAACCTACACGGGTTCTGCCGAGCTACTCGCCAGCGGCACAGTTGAAAACGTAGCCGATGCTCTTCGCCACCGCTTACACAATGTCTCGTTCAATAACACCACAGAGTTAAACTCCACAGTTTACTTCTGCCGTGCGAATGCAAACGAGTTTAACTACTCAAGCAATCCAACCTACCTAACGGGTTCTAAACTTCGGGTAAAAAATGTAGCAGGCGACGAACCTGTCTCATACATTACCACAGTCGGCTTATACAGCGCAGACAACGAACTACTCGCAGTAGGCAAGGTATCCGAGCCAATCAAGAAAACTCCATCTAACTCGCTCACACTTCGTGTTCGCACAGACTGGTAATCTCGGCAAACAAAACTACGAACCTTGTAGGTCATCTATATAATACAAGGGGATAGAGAACATGTCTTATTTAAATCGGTTCAGCGAAGATGATGTATTCTTCAATACGATTACCACACATCCTCATTATGAGTTCGTAGCACACTCTGGCTCCCAGTGGTTAAACAACCGAGTAACAGAGGGCGACAACTATACTTCAGGAACAGTTAACTTATACGAGGGTTTATCAGGCTCTTATCCTTTTGCCGTAAAAGACGGCACATCAACTGTTCTATCTACGACCGACACATCAACTTTCACTGGTGCCTTATACGGCGATGTGTTGCAGGGAAGTTACCCACTCATCGCCACGGTATCAAGAGATTATCTTTACAACACTCCAGCCGACGACCCTAAACTCATTGCACTCCAGAACACTCTGAACTATTACAAGTTCCAGAGTCAAGCGTATGATTTCTCCAACTATTCAGGCGAGATACTGAACTTAATAAGCATTCCATCTATCATCTTTGGCTCGGGTATGAAGAAGGGTTCTGTTGACTTAAAGTTCTTCTATGCTGGTTCTTTAATAGGCAGAGCCCAGGACACAAAAAGAAACGGCGAGTTAATAGAAACAGTAGGCGATAACTCTGGTTCCATCGTTGGAACAGTTTTATACAACGAGGGCTTTGTTTTATTAAGCGCCTCGGCAAATGTTTCAGCCGATGACGATTCCTACACAGGGGCAATAGATACTCAACTCTCTTCGTCTTGGACATACTTCATGTCTCATAACACAGGACCTGACTTCCCAAGCGCCTCTTCCTTTTCCCTAGCGTTTGAGGGCAGCCATATCGTTCCAACGATGACGATGTTCGCCCATGCCAGAGAAGGTCATTTGAACAGTTCACAGAACCCCACTTATGTTTCTAGCGGTCAGACCTTAAAATCCTCTGGGTCTGCTGGTATATTTAAAGAGAACGAAGACGTTTCTCTGGTTAATACAGTAGCAAGCCCGTTCTGTTCAGGAAGTGCCGACTTCAAAAAACAAACCTTCATCAACAAAGTCGGCATATATGATGAAAAAGAAAATCTTATTGCCATCGCTAAACTAGCAACTCCTCTCCGCAAGACAGAAGACATTGGGCATACAATAAAGATTAGATTGGACCTGTAGTGATATTAGGGCTAGATATCTCAACTAGCGTAGTCGGAGTAGCAGTAATAAACCCAGAAGACCGAAAGTTAGTTGAGAGCGTTCATTGGGACTTAAGAAAACTAGACAACCTATTTGAGAAAGCAGAGTGCATTGGCTCCGAACTGTATCAGTTAAAAGGGAGGCATAACATTGAGAGCGTCTACATTGAGACAGCCCTCAAAAGATTCATACCAGGCAGAAGTAAGGCAGACACAATTATTAAACTAGCGAAGTTCAACGGGGTTGTGGCTTGGCTGTCGTTTGAAACCTTTGGTGTGGAGCCAACTTACATTAATGTGAACACCGCCCGCTCTATCTATGGGCTTTCCTTCCCTCGGGGAACTAAAGGACCAGCACGAAAGAAGATGGTCATAGAAAAAGTCATAGAAAACGAGAAGAATAGTTTCTTCGCTGAATTAGCCCGTGGCGGCAAAAACTTTAAGCATGGAACAGACGACCGAGCGGATGCTGTTGTTATTGCTCGTGCAGGTGAGTTTCTATTACGGAACGAGGGGAACGAAGGCTATCTCACGGAAAAAATAACCTTGACAGAATAAGGGGAGGGTGCTAATATCCTTATATGAACGAACTTAAAAAGAAGCGTATCGTAGATGACATCCTTGGTCGCCCACAGCGAGCAGGCAAGGAACATCTGTATTTTTGCAAGAACTGTAACCACCACAAGCCTAAATTATCAATCAACTACGAAAAGAACGTAGCGAAGTGCTGGACTTGTAATTGGGCAACTCCCAACCTGCGCCGCCTTGTTCGCCGCTGGGGCAACTTCCTTCATGTGCGTCAATGGAAAGAGTTTGATGCTGATGTTGAACTCGGCGAACTAGAACAGATATTCTCCTCCAAAGAGGAAGAAGCCCAACGGATTGATTTACCTAGTGAATTCCATACATTGACGGGCAACACTGACAAGATCATTTACAAGAAGGCGTTCAACTATCTGAAAAAGCGAGGCATCTCAAAAGAGGATATTGTTGCTTGGAAAATTGGCTTCTGCGCTTCGGGCGAATATAAAGATAGAATCATCGTTCCATCTTTCAACGCCGAAGGTCACTGTGATTTTTTCGTAGGGAGATCATATACCGATGATTGGCGCAAGTATCTTGCTCCGTCGGTAAACAAGGATATTGTATTCAACGACCTCTTCGTAGATTGGGATAAGCCAGTTCATCTTGTAGAAGGAGTGTTTGATGCCATCAAAGCAGGCACCAACTCAATCCCTCTACTCGGGTCATCTCTTCGTGAAAATAGTAAACTATTCCAGAAACTTGCGACATACGATACACCACTTTACGTTGCACTAGACGCCGACGCTGAAAAGAAAGCCATGTCTTTAATCCACAGCCTCCTGCAATATGACTGCGAGGTATACCGTGTGAACCTACAAGGGTTTGACGATGTGGGAGAAATGTCTCGGGAAGAATACCAAGAAAGGGTAAAGACCGCTAAAAGGTTCAACCCGGAGACATATCTCATTGAAAGAGCGTTAATGGCGTGACGTTTCCTTGAAGACAGAACTATTTACAGAGAAAATTCTTGGGGAGATAATATGAAAATCACAAAAAATAAACTTCGGAAGTTGATTAGAGAAGAACTTGAGTCTTCTTCAGGCGAAGAACAACAAGGCAGGACATCTGCCGCCGTCTCACGGGTAGGAGACAAGATTGATAACGTCGCCGGTTTGGATGCGCTTCTTGGTAAAATAAAAAGTAGACTCCAACTTGAAGAACTTTTAATGAAACTAATCAAAGTAAGTAGTGAAAATGTAAAACCGAAAGAAGTAGTTCTTGCGGTAGCAAACGTTTATAAGAAACTTCGGAAACAGTAGACCAGTCAAAGGTACAACAAAAATGAAAATCACAAAATCACAACTACGAAAGATGATCAAAGAAGAGATTCAAAAAGAGTATGCTACAATGGGCGTAAGCTCTGGTAGGCACAAGACTCAAAGAAAAGGCTCAGGTCTAGAAGGATACGCCACCGGAACTCTGGCAAGGCAAAGCTTTGGCACAAAAAGCCGAGCACTTCATATGTTCGACGAATGGATCAAAGATAATAAACGAGAAGCTGAAAAAGAAAAACTTATGCCTGGTCTGTGGCATCTAAAAATAACTAACCAACAAAAGCCACTAGCTGCTGTTGAGGCTTGGCTAGGAAGCTTACAGTGAAAGTCACCAAAACCCAACTACGAAAGATTATCAAAGAAGAACTATTATCTGAATCATCTAGATTATCAGAAGAAAGTAATCGCACCCTACAACAGATAGAAGGCCTGTGGGAGAAGATGGACGCCAGAGACTTTATCACCAATGTCATAAAGAGCGCCCCCCATGGGAAGCAACCGGTTGCGGCGATCTTCGCAGCAGCAGCTTTCATGAAAGCTGGTAAGAATGCCGACGCCAGAGCGATTATAGCGGAGGACTTCTACCACTTATGGAGACCTGAGCCTGACACTTTGAAGGCCATCCTTGATTTTATAGATTCGGGAAACTAGGGATAACACAAAATGAAAATCACAAAAACCCAACTACGACAAATCATTAGAGAAGAACTTCAAAAAAGAAGCCGGTGGGATACCAGGCAGCCCGTCTCCAAAATAAGTAATAGTTAAATTGTCTTGACTGCCTTTTCGGCAAAGAAAACTTGACAACCTAAAAAAATACTGATATAATATTATTATAGCGATACACGGAAGGAGTGTGTTTATGGTGAGGATTGCCCATGTCTCAGACATTCACATCCACAACTTAAAATACCAAAAAGAACAACGAGAAGTATTCACCACGTTATACTCTCAAATCCAGACAGCCAAACCAGATTACATCCTCGTCAGCGGCGACGTATTTCACGTTAAGAATACGCTCTCCGCAGAGGCAGTTCAAATGGCTGGTGACTTTTTTAAGAACCTAGCAGATATTGCCCCAACCGTTGTAACGGTAGGCAACCATGATTGTGTTCAGCGCAACAAAGGCAGGCTTGACAGCATCTCTCCCGTCGTTAGTGCGCTAGACCATCCTGATTTGACCTATTCCAAGTATACGACCACTTTGGAACTCGGCGATGATTTTGATTTAACCGTCCTCGGTATTCTTGATGAAGAGGAGTGGGAAAACCATTTGCCCAGAAATAATGGGAAAACCCATCTTGTTACTTTCCACGGCTCGGTAAGGGGCTATGTGAGTGATACCGGCTGGGTTTCTGACCGAGGCGATATTGATGTTTCGTTTTTAGAGAACTGGGACTATGGCTTGCTAGGCGACATTCATGAGCCGCAAGCAGCGGACAAGAATGATAGATTCCTATGGGCAGGCTCGCTCTGTCAAAACAACCATGGCGAGAAAAACAACAAAGGGTTCTTGATATGGGATATTGAAGACGCCAGCACTTATAATGTCCGTCATGTTCATATTCCCAATCCCAAACCTTTTATGACGCTTCATCTTACAGACAAGGGCAATCTGCCTCGTAAGGTTCAGGTTCCCGAAGGCGCACGCCTCCGCATTGTAGCAAATCATAAAGTTTCACTAGATAAGATTCGCCGTTCACTTGACATTGCCGCATCTAGGTTTAAGCCAGAGAGCCTATCCTTTGTTAACAAGGCAGGCTTGCGGAAGGATGAACTTAATGTAGGGGATGTAAACAACACTGCTGATCTTCGCGACACGAAAGTTCAGGAACGGCTAATCCGAGATTACCTCAAAGAATATAAGCCTACGCCAGAAGTATTACAATGTGTGTTTGAACTCAACGATAAATACAATCGGGCGACTCATCTCCAAACAGACGTTCACAGAAACGTCCAATGGACTTTGAGAAGCGTAGAGTGGGACAACCTCTTTAACTACGCCGAGGGAAATAGGATTGACTTTACAGAACTGGAAGGCTGCGTTGGTATTCTAGGACCAAATGCTTTTGGCAAGTCTAGCACGATTGACGCCATTCTCTATACAGTGTTCAACTCTATCAGCAAGAACAACCGCAAGAACCTCAACATCATTAACCAAAATAAAGATTGGGGACGTGGGAAAGTAGAGATTGAAGTAGGTAACAAGGTTTATACGATTGAACGACGTTCAGAAAAATACACCCGCAAACTTCACGGAGAAGTAACTTCGGAAGCCAAGACGGATGTAGAGTTTTCAGTATACGACCCAGCACTAGATGAAACTACCAATCTAAACTCTATTGACCGAAACGGAACGGATAAAGAGATCCGCAAGATATTCGGAACTATTGAGGATTTTCTACTAACAAGCATGGCTCCTCAACTTGGGGCAATGACTTTTCTCAACGAGGGTTCTACAAAGCGTAAGGAGATTCTTGCTCGCTTTTTAGATCTAGACCAGTTTGAGCGTAAGTTCAAAAAAGCCAAAGAAGATAATGTAGAGGTTCGGGCTCTTCTAAAAAGAGCAGAAGACAACAACCATGACGAGGATATTGAAAACCTTCAAAAGGAACTGAAAAGAAACGAACTAAACAAGACAGTTCAACAAAAGAAGTGTGTATTGGCGAGAGAGGAACTAGAGAAAATCCTTGAGCGCCTTACGGAGATTGATGAACTATTCGCCTCGGTCCCAGTGGAAGTGATTAATCTCCGCAAGGAATCGTCGCGACTCGCCGCGACACAGAACAAGATTAAGAAGTTTGAGTCGGCTGTCGTCGGCGCAGCAGGAAAGAAGCGGCTTTTGTCGGCAAGGTTAAAGGAAATGGATTCTTCCCTTGACTTAACTGATTTAAATGTTATTGTAGAACAGTTGGAAGAGGGGCAGGAACTTGAAACCAATCTGCGAGAACTAGATGTAGCCCTTGACATTGAGACGAGGAACCAGACAGAGCTTGAACGCCAGGTTCAAATGCTTGGAGAAACGCCCTGTGATGAGAATTGCCCCTTAAACCATTTTATTGATGGCGCATCGGGAAGCAAACAAAAATTGCATGAGACTCGCCGAATCATCGCTAACCTTGCTCGTCAGAAGACACGCCTAATGGAACAACAATCAATCCTTAATATTGAAAAAGTTCGGGAACAAAAGAAATCTTATGACGACCAAAAAGAAAGGTCATCCAAGTTTTCAACAGAAATCATTCAACTAGACTTGGATATTCAAAAACGCAACAACGAGATATTAACTTTAAAGAGTGAGGTCTCCGAGATTGAAGATCGTATTAAAGTATATGAACAAAACAAAGAAGCAATTGAAAACAAAGAAGAGTTGTTGGCGGAAACAGAAGCTTTAAATACCCAACAGGACCAAGCCGAAAATGTTCTAGAAACCTGTGAAGCACGAGTTCTTGATATCATTAAGCAAAACGGAGCAACGGAGCAGCAGATAGTCAGCCTAGAGGCAAAGAAGGAAGAGTTACTTTCTTTGCGTTCTGAATACGCCGCCGCAGACCTTTATATGAGAGCCATGCACCCAAACGGGATTTCATACGACATCCTCAAAGAGATGCTACCTCTTATTAATGACGAGGTAAGTAAAGTGCTAGCAAATCTTGTTGACTATGAGATTCTAGTTTCAGCCGAGGGTCGCAAGTTAGATATTGCTATTAAACATCCCAAGTATAATCCACGACCCATTGAGATGGCTAGTGGAGCAGAAAAGGCATTAGCAAGCATCGCCCTGCGTATTGCTCTCACAAATGTAAGCACAATGCCCAAGAGTAACTTTGTGGTATTGGACGAGCCAGTTACAGCCCTTGACGCTGAAAACCTAGCAAACTTTACGAAAGTCCTAGATATGTTAGAGAGTTATTACCAGACGGTCATTTTGATTACCCACCTCACAGGTCTTCACGATGCCGCCAACCAAACTGTGGAAATTGAAAAGAAAAATGGATATGCCTACTGCAACCAATAATCTCGGTAAAACAAATAACTAATATATTTATAGAAAATGAGGATAACACATGAGTGATTGGAAAGAAGCCTGGCGAAGGTTTAAGAAAACAGGTCAAGAGACTCTCGTTGAGTCAACCCTCAATAGGGTGATGAGTCATATTGAAAAGCACGACAGTGCTATTCTGTCAGCGTTCCGAAACGAATACTCAAAGAAAGAAAACTACGAACGAAGTAGAGAACTTCGTGCCTTCGTTATTCAGGAATACAAATACCAGATGACGAAGATCAAGGGAAGTTTTATTGAGGGCTTTGTCTCACCAGAGGACCGAAGCAGATTAGATACAATGGACCCAGAGAGCGATGAATATAAAGAGTTAGCCAGCAGGGTTGAAAAGCAGGTCAAGGTCTCCGAACAAAGTATGTTTGTGCTAAACAGTAATGACGACCCAAAATTCCACACCCGAATGGCGGAACTTTCGGAGAGATATGAACAGGATTCTATCATGTTTATTCCGCAAGGCGGCGACAACATTAAACTCTACGGCACACGAGAGGGCTCAACCGAGCCACCTTACCACGAAGAATATAACATCGGCTCAATCGTGCTCAACAAAGAGGGCGAGTTTATGACCCAGGTCGGCGGGCGACCTTTTGTGGTGGAATCAAACCAGATGATGTCCCAGAAGACATTCAGCAGAAACCAACTAATGTGCATGTCGGCTCGTGTTCGCGACGCAAAAAATAAAACTTGATATCCTAATTCTCGGGAATAGAACAGGTGAATAAGAACACAGCAATAAGCCGCCGCAAGCCGAGTGCTCCCACTCAATTCTTGGACGACCAAGGACTGCTCAAGGGGAAGCTATTAGACTTCG
>Ga0209756_1000308_pt1 | contig 48102 bp, 63 predicted proteins | sample ETNvirenome_6_85_FD_184071 | JGI IMG/M metagenome (GOLD analysis project Ga0209756, IMG submission 184071) | Marine viral communities from the Pacific Ocean - ETNP_6_85 (SPAdes) (version 3) | ecosystem: Environmental > Aquatic > Marine > Oceanic | place: Pacific Ocean | collected 2013-06-19 | reverse complement strand
TCTTCAATAAGATGGAGGATTTTGACAGAATGTTCTCAAATCACTTATCACACCACGAGACGTGGGAAAATGATATCAGGGTGCAAATGCGCTGGTGGGTTGCTATTGCATTAACAGCAGCTACTGGGAGCGGAGCAATGATGATGGGGGTAATATAACATGGCAATAACAACAGTATCAACACTAGCAGAATTAAGAACTCGGGTTCGTCTTTTAGCAGGAATAGAACAAGAAGAATTGGACAATGACACTTTAGATTTATTAATCAGTATATCTGGTGATTGGTTTTATGAACAGATAGGGACAGCTTATGATGTTACAACCGCTGATGCTACCTATGATAATGCCGTTATGTATTATACTTGTTATTTAGCATGTATAGCCCAGAACGGTGTAGGAATAGAGAGAATTCAGGTCGGGGATTTGGCTGTTTATTATGAGGGTGAAGCTTTTATTCATTTCAAGGAATTGGCAGACCAGCAACTGGTCATGAAGCAGAGTCTCAGTATAAAGAGAACCACTTATAACGCCAATCCATGGACTGGAGATGTTAACTGGAAGAAGAACGTCACCGGTGTGGGCGCTACCAAAGATATGTACCCAAAACCTAGAGGAACTGGAGATGACTAATGCCGGGTTTGATTGGTTCACAGGGGGTCCGTCCGGGCGCTCTGAATATGAACCGCGTCTTCCGGGCGCTCCGATATCGCACCGAACAAGCTCAATTAGTCACCTATCACAGACCTATTATCTACAAAACTGACGATTATGGGGTTCCATCGGGAACAGTAGGCTCTGCTGAGCTCTTAATGCCTGATTTACCTGCAATTATACGCCCTGCATTGACTGCGGACTACTCTGAACAGACAATCGGGAGCAATATTATCGGAGCCGCGCGAGTTTACACGCCAAATATTACCACAATCAAGAATCTTTCGAACTTTGACCAAGATAACAACACCGACTTCAACGAGATTGAGGGCTGGGATAGGCTTATTACTAATTATCGCACTATTTATAGCGTTCCTACATCAGGAACCGCTAATTGGAGTGCTGATGAGGGCACTATTACCTCTGATGGAGAATCTATAACCAATACTTTGACTGGTGACGGTTATATACGGTTCACTGCGACCACTAAAAACGTACTGGAGGCAGACCGTCTACGATTCAAAATCAAGACTAATTTCAGTATGACCCTCACTACTTTTACATCGACTAATACCGATAGTGATGTGCTTACATTTACTCCTACTGCCTTGGTTATACCAAGTGGTAACTGGTTAACGATAGATGTGCCCTATTTATCAGGGACAACTGCTACCAGTGTTTTCCAATCTGGAACGCGGTATGCTACCACAGTGGGAGGCTCGTATGATTACGAGACCAACTTGAAGATTTTGGACCTGAACTACACGGGTCAGTCAGCTGGTACCGACACCATTCAAGTAAAAGAAGTAGAATACTACAAATCCGTCTCATGGCATGTTCATTCTCTGAAGGACCTGAGCGACGGTTATATGATTTTTAATTGCGTCCGCACTAAAGGACGCTATGATTCACGCAGGAGGGCTTACGAATAATGGCCGACCACCTGAACATCATTGAGCGCAAGCTCATCGACACATTGAGGTCGGGAAGCTACAACACGACAGCCGGAATCGGCTCGGGCTCGGCATGGGTCTCTGGAAACGTCACAGTTTTCGGGCAATTCCCCACTACCGACCAAGTTCAATATCCCGCAATCGTAACCGAAATGAGAGCTAACGGAATCGAGACTCAGTTCATGGACCAGCGCCTCACTTACGGCGCTTCCAACACTGAGGCCGTCGGGGAGCTCTATGGAGTAGCCTTTAATATCCAAATAGCCGTAGATAGAGATAGCTCTATTACGGTAGATGGGCCCTATAAAGAGAGAAGGTTGCTTAATTATCTCATGCTTAATTGCGCTAATATCCTCATGGATTGTGATTTTGATAGTACAGATTCAGAGGTCGTTGAACGGCATTTTGGTGGATTTAGAGACATCGGCTATAATGCTGAGTTGGAAGTTTGGGCAGGTCAAGCCACTATGATAATAGTCTTTAAAAACAATAGGTAAATATGGCAAATTTCATTAAGGCTGGTGTTAGGGAACTGAGTATCCCAGCACACGCTCAGACAGTATTAAAAACAATTACTATAGCGCTTCAACCCTTTGTACCTTTCACTCAACAATATACTATGGAAGTATCCAAGGGGATTGGTGGAAAGGCGGCTGGGCCTTTGGATGAGGGTAATTTTAATATTGCACCTGTAGAATCTAAGAGAGGAGACCCTGATTGGAAACGAATATTGGGGGATTATCAGGCAAGAGAGCCCGGTGGTACAATTAAAGATATGATTGAAAATACTCCTCATGTAGACCATTTATTACCCCCTCTTGCTAAGAGACTCACTGAATTGTTAGAGCAATTACCCAAATTTTCTCAACCTCCTAGATATAGCACTAAATCAGTTTATGGAGAGATATTAGGTGAAATGCCGCTAGGTTTGGTGAGGGATATATTTAATACCGCTGGCGAGAATGTCCCCGGAAGTAGTGTAAAAAAGACTCATCAGAAGATTTTGAGTAAGACCTTGAAGGGCTTTGGTAGTCAGGCAATGGATTTTGCACGGAGTGATGAGACCGAACCTCTTTTTCAACTATTGGGTACTATGTTTGGTAAAAGTTTTGTGCAGGGCTCTGTTGCTATAGAAGTAACCGATTCTAAATTCAAGAAAGAAATATCAACTGGTTTAGAGGGCATCAAAGACCCTGAAAAAGCATGGGCTCAAATGCAAAAAACAATTGAAAACAAGTATGGTCAAATTAATAAAGCCTTTGAAATGATGTATAAGGCATTAGATAAGAAAGATAAGGGTAGTTTTGATAGTATATTAAAGGGTTTTTATGGGACGGAAAAGTCAGGATTGAATAAAGCTGTTCTTAATGCCCGTGATGCTAATGTTAATGTTGGTGTGATTAATTTATTGAACCAATTTGTAGACCGTTTTGGTAGATTGAATGCAGTTAATGTAGCTGAGGGTAAAGATATAGCTGAAGCATATAATTATCTTTTGCCTTTGGGTGACACAGGGCATATGGTGGGGCTTAAATTAGGACCAGAATGGAGCACAGAGGGCTATCCTCAGATGAAGGTTTTACAAAAGCATTTTATTAAAGTGGGAGGAGATGCGAGACTCCTTGATTTATATAGAGCATTTGAACAAAAGAAGTTGACATCCATTAGTATTTTCACAGATGATTATGAAAAAAAGCTAAAAGTATTAGCAGCTAATGATAAAATTAATTCTGCTACAAAGGCACAGTTTATAAATATGGCTATGGCTGCTGTTATAGATGGGGGTGTTCTAGATGTTGATACATCGGTTGATATGTGGAAACCCAAACACGGAGATAAATTGGGAAAGCCTACTGGAGCCATGAAATTCACAAGTTCAGAGATAGCTGCACTCTTAGCTCCGCAGTTTCAAGCATTAAAAGATGACCCAGCGGCAGGAGGGGCAGTCGCAGATGCATGGAAGAAAATATATAAATTAGCCAATACAGCTTCTGAATTATGGAAGAAAAAAGTCACCGCAGACCAGATAGATTATAATTATTTAGGAACACAAACCAAGGGTAATCAGGGAGTGTGGACAGCCAGTGGAAGAAATTGGCCGGACAACGTAGCTGACCCTACAGGATATAATGTAGGTATGGTTCCATTAACCTTATCTCAAGCAGGACCAACAGAGAGGATTACGACAAAAAATGTTGGGTGGGTTGACCCTACAAAGTCACAGAAAGACGCAGGAAAGCAATGGACAATTGAAACGAAGGAACAAGAAGACCGCAGGAGGGGAAAATTTATTGGGGACCGACAGAGAAAAGGAATCGACCTTGGTAAATTTAATGCTGAGGAATTCCCTACCTTTATAGCATAGTAATGAAGATGCATAAGCAAAAGCTTTAAATACTAAGTTAATGTAATTAAAATGTAACGAGTGCAGTGTCATGGATTTTGTCTAGACAACAAAAAAAAACAAAGGAGAAGATAAAATGGTATATTTCCTAGGAAGAGACGTCGCAGTCGCAATCAGTACCGAAGCCACCGACGCTACATATGATGTAAGCGTAGCAGGAGGTCTTTGTTTATCAGGGGCAGCCTCTGGTATTAAATTCGCAGCAGACATGAGCACAACTACATTTGCTCAGTTTACTGCTGGTAATGGATTGGTAGAAGATTTGACCGGCGTTGATGTTAGCATTGGTGCTATGGATGAAGATATTACCTACCTTGGTCAAAAGGGCACAGGTAAGGTCGAGCAGAAGAAAGAAGTCTCGGTGACTTTAACACATAAAAAGAAGAACAACGTATGGGATGTTATATTTAATGGCCCCTCACAAGCAGCTTCATTAGAGGGTGGAGTACAATTACCCCAAGGAGCGCGTTGGGGAGTAGATTTAACAAGTGATGGTTCCAAGGCTTATATAGGCACTGGACTTAGCAACCCCAAAGATGTAATAGATTCTGGAACAACTAATGTTTGTTATGGTTACAGGGTGCATGTTAAGATGTTGACAGGTTCAACAGATGGAACTACAGAAACTCTTTCCCTTCCTAATATGGCAATAACTGGTTACACTGTAACCCTTAACGCAGATGGAGTAACGGAAGAGACATTAGAACTCTCTTCTCAACAAACTCCTCTGTATAGTGCGGGAGATAATGTTAATAACACTCTCACTACACAGGCGGCGTTCTGATGGTTTATTATCTAGGTAGAGATGTAGCTATTGGTTTGGGAACAGAAAACAGTACCATAGGAATAACTGCGGCTTTGGATGCTGTAACAGTTACCGCCGCTGCTTCAGGAACCGCAATGGCCTTGGGGTCAGGTTCTGCCGGATTAGTATCAGTATGGCCTTCAGTAGATGATGTTACTGGGGTAGATGTTGGTATTGGTGCGATGGATGAAGATATTACTTATTTTGGTATACGTTCGGTGACTAAAGCGGAAATTAAAAAGGAAACTACGGTTTCTATAACCCGCAAAAAGAAGGACTCTGAATGGGATACTTTATATAATGACGCTCGTTACGGGGTTTCTGGGACATCACAAGCATGGCCCGGACTCGAAGAACCTACTGCCACTCATGGATACAGGATATTCATACAATTGAAGAGTGCTAGTGAGGTCCTTTCCGTTCCTAATTGCTGCGTGCAATCGCACACGGTTACTGTAAATGCTGATGGAGTATCAGAAGAGACATTGGAATTTATGTCTTATGTAACTCCTTATATAGCAACTACGTGTGTAACTGGAACAACTAACGCATTCTAGAGAGGGGCTTGAAGCTCCTCTTTAGAGAGGTATAAAAATGACAGAAAAAGAAATTTGGTCAATGGAAGAATTAGTAGCACTCACTGATGAAGTGCAAATCTCTGAAGTAGTTTTTAGAGACAAAGTGGTCGAGTTCCAATTTTGTGAACTCGTTGAAAAAGAAGAGCCTAAAATAAAATCTCAGGATGGGATGTCCGAAGAGGATAAAATGGGATATTATCAAGAATTGGGTTCGGATAGAGTTATGAAAATGGTTAAGAAGGGTAATGAGAAAAATCCCGATGGTCCTTGTATATCTTCTAAGCAGTGGAAACTTCTCCCCACTACTTTGAGATATCAAATAACCAATAAAATCTTGGGCGTCGAAGAGGAAGTGAAGGCAAATTTTACTCTCTGATGGTGGATACGCCTGATGCGGTATTACTCTATGTTCCCTTAATGAAGGGACTGGGAATGAGTTGGAATGAAATAAAAGAAACGCCACGACATGAATTAGAAGGTCTTCTCTCAGCTTATGCTGCGCATGAAAACTTTCACTCAATGGATGGATATGATGATGCTGATGTTAGCCAAATGGCTAAAAACAAGCCATCGGTGCGACAAAGTTATCATCGGTATTTAGAGACTAGAGCTAAATACGAAGCAATGATAGGGAAACGGAAAAAAGCAACTTTTGGTGATTTGTAATGGGTTTCGCAGGACAGGTTTTCGCGGCGCGCATGGCGGTAGGCTTAGCCGTACCGAGTGCTGGCGCTCTCTCCCGTACAGGGAGTATGCTCGCAAAAGGAGCCTCAGGCATTTATTCAGCATTGGCCGCAAAAAGGAAAGATGCAGCAGTAAAAAGAGTCAAAGAATCCCAAGAAGAAGTAAACAAATTAAAGAAATTATCGGAAAAAAGTAGTAAAACCACTAGTGAGGTGATTGCTAAGAATGCTGCTGATGGGATGCGACGTCTAGAAGTAGCAGGTAAACGTGGTGCAGCAGCCTTGCGTACAGGTGGGGCGAGTGCTTTTTCAGGAATGAAGTCGGTAATGGGTAAAGAAGGGAATCAACTCTTCAAGGGTCTCGAAAAGGCCACTACTCCATTACAGAAATTAATGAAAATGACCCAGAACTTTTCAAAAATGAGTGATGGTTCTCAGAAGAGAGCGGTTAAACAATCTAAAGAATATGTCATTGCTAAGAAAGAGGAAGTTAAAACAGCTAAAGAACTGCTGAAACATGCCTTGAAGGAAAAGGCCGATGCAGCGGGTAAGAAGAAAGTTGATGTAGATGAAATCAAACGTATTGATAAGAGAATTAAGAGGCGTACAAAATTATTAGAGTCATCACGTCGACTGAGAAATGAAGCTATAGATGAGGCTGAGGTTATTAGAAGTGTCTCAGTTCAGGCATGGGCAGCAGATAGTGAAGTGATGGAGAAAAACACTAAAATATCTGAGGACCTTAAAAAAGCCACTGAAGACCTCACCGAGGCAGAGGGAGAACTTGCTACAATAACTGACGAAGTGGCTACTGAATCACGTGATTTTGGTGCGGCTGTGGTAGATACCGTCAATACAGGTATAAAAAATTATCAGGAAGTTTTACTAGAAACGGTAGCTGCTATGACGGCGTTCTATTATAAGCTCAATCAGAACACTGAGGCCATGATGGAGTTCGAACGTGAGCTCCTCAATGCAAACTCAGTATGGCAACAGACAAACGAAGTAATGTTCGCAGCTGGTGAGCAAGTTACTCAGTTCGGTCAGACATTTGGTTTGGAAATGCAGAATGGGGCGACTGGTCTCTATCAGCTTGCATCGGCAGGTTTAACGGCTGATGAGTCAATGACAGTATTGAGCGAAACTCTCAAATTGTCCATGGCTGTACAGGGTGACCACAACACCATCGCAAAACTAACTACCCAAACATTAAAGGGTTTCGACATGGAAATGTCCCAAGCAGGGGAAGTAACAGATAAGTTCGCACATGCTATACAGAAATCTCTTATAGAGTATGAAGATTTGGGGAGCGCTGTTAAGTTTGCTCTACCTTTCTTTACCTCTACAGGGCAATCTATTGACCAATTGTTAGGGTCTCTACAGATATTGACTAATAGAGCTTTGGAGGCTGGTATTGCAGGGCGTGGTTTGAGACAGGCTTTAGCAGAGTTTGCTGAAGGTGCTGAGGATAATGATAGGGCCTTTAGGAAATTAGGGATAAATATATTGAATGCTGAAGGTGAGATGAGACAACTGACAGAAATAGCGGCAGAGTTCGCTGCGGTAGTAGGTGAAGAAACAATAACAAATACAGAATTGTTGACTACATTAATAGATGACTTGAATGTGCGTGGTGCTACGGCATTTGTCCACTTAGTTCAAGCATCTGATGAATTTACTGAGGCTGTTGAAGAGACGGCTGCTGCTGGTGGGGAGTTGGATAAGATGGTTAAGGTCCAGAACGAGTCACTTACGGCACAAATACAGATTTTAAAGAATAATGTACAGGGTATTTTCCAGATGACAGACGCTACATATACTGCTATAGGATATCAAAATGAATTTCATATGGTGGTATCTCAGATGATTGCAGACTTACAGGGTCTGATAGTGGAAGGTGAGGATGGAAGTAAGACACTTACAGACTTTGGATTGGCGATTCGAGATATCGCCGTGGCTGGTATGCAAGCGTTGCGTGAGGTTATAATGCAAATCATACCTGTCATTAAGGATTTCAGCCAAGAGGGGTTTTTGAATGTAGAAATGCTGCGATTATATACCTTACCTTTACGTTTATTGGTGGATTTGCTGGCGATAGCAGGTCCTTATTGGACCAAAATGCTCATGACCTTCTACATTATGAACAAGATTCTACCCATTACAACTGCCTTAGAGATTATAAGAAATATTGTGATGCTATATTATTTAAAGATTATGGCGTCTGCGGTAACGGTAAATACGAGCTACAATGTGGTATCCCTTACAGGTTTAGCTATAAAGGCAAAGGAAATTGCGGTAATGTTGGTGATAATTTCGATTCATAATTTTAATACCCTGAGTATTTGGGGGATGACGTATGCTCAAGTAGCTTGGAATGCAGCCTTTTATATTGGTATAGGTTTACTTATTTTGGTAGCTTATTATATAGGGAAAGCTATTGTACAAAGTGAAACATGGGCTGCTTTTATTGACCATTTAACAGAACCCGGCGGAACTTTTTATAGATGGATTAGTGCGTTGCAGCGCGTTTACGAAATAGTAGCAGCGATTGCGAGTATTATAGGCAGTGCAGCTCAAGGAGTATCTGGTTTAATAGGTTCAGCCGTAGGAATGGTAACTGGTTTGGGGGGTGGAAAGGCTACCGGAGGATATCTCACACCTATGCAATCGGGTGGTTATTTAGTAGGGGAGCGTGGTCCAGAGTTATTCCGACCTAATGGTGGAGGACAACTTTTAAATAATACCTCAACCAATCATATAATGTCACAAAGTGCCGATAGTGGTTTTTCTGGTGGTGGAGGTAATATGACGGTAACAAGTTTAACAGTGGAGTCAGCTGAAATGAATCAGTCTAATTTAAATATTGATAGTTTTGCTGGTAACCCTGCTATGAAACAAGGGAAGAAGATTATGGGCCAAGGGAGATTTGGATGAAGCCAGTAGAGAAGAATACATTTTATAAATCAACATTCATCGACCAAGCAGTAGCGGTCAAACCTAATTTTCCCGATACCCCTTATGGGGGCACAGATACTATAATAACTATAAAGGGTGGGACAGACCCTACCTATTATATGCTATCGGGAGCACTCCCTACTACTCCTGCTTATGGGCAATCAGAATTAGTTGGGGGCTATTTATCTGTATATGTTAGTGGCGTTACTATGCCTCTTACTCCAACTCTCCCTCAATTTGAGCTTTACAGAACAAAGCCCGGTACGCGGATTGCTGAAGGTACTATACGCCCTGCCTATATAAGTGGGGGAGCCGCAGGGTTCACTGATGCTTTACAACAGGGAACAAACCTTGTGGTCTATAGGTCAGCGATGGGGGGTGATAATTTGTTCAAGGTAGAGGATTTTGATGGTGGTGATAGGACTTTGGGAGAGGTTAAGATGATTAGTAGTCTTGGTAACGGAACCGTCGAGCTGGGTGATGCCCAGTTAACACATGCTGATGCTAAAAAGCATGCATATGATTTAGGTAACTTATCAGGTCATAGAAAGGGGCATGCCCTTAAAACATATTTTTCTAAATCTTCTGGCGGCCCTGTTGGTATAAAACCAGAGGGAGGTAATTATAAGGGAGTATGGAGACCCATTTGGGACCACCGTAAGGGTTCCAAGACAATTGCTTGGAGTAGGCCATTCTGGAAATATAAGCATATTAAAAGCTTAATTCAATTCGCACAAAAGACCCCCTCATCATCGGATTTAGATGCAGCCCCTTTGGCTTCAAAGGGTAATACTATATTTGATGAGGTATGGGCTACCAATGATATGAATAATCCCTTTACATCTGATGTTAACAATCCCCTTATGATGACGACATGTGAATTATCTACTGCTAAAAAATATAGTGGTGGTCAGGCGTTTCGTATGTATCACTTATGGGACTATAGTACCCAGAGTGCTCAGTTACAGAAAGCGTTGGGTATAGATAGACTAATACCTTCTACTACTCGTGCATCTGTTTATAATATTCCGCGTCCTCATTGGGGCCTTGATTCCTATCCCGGTAGGGCAGGGTTTAATTCTAGTGCAGTACCTACTATAGAAATGCGTATGAATATATCTAAAATGCAATATAATCCCTTTTTAGCTTATAGTGGGTCGCAGGGGTTTGATAGTTGTACTTTATATTATCCTGACAATGCGACGACTGTAAGTAGAGCCGATGCTACCACAGCTTTGGGTAATAACGCTAAATTATTGTTAGGTTTTTTCAGATGTGCAGCTATTACGTGGTCCAATTATAAACCTAAGACTAACCATCTAACATTAGATGATTTTCTTGATTATGGACTTCAGAGATATTACGCTGGTTCTGGTTCAGAACACATAGTGGGAGGTATAGTTTTTCAGAAATCACCTATTGATTTGAGTGCGCTGGGGGATGCAGGTAATATATATGCTTCGACTATTCCTGTTACAAGATACAACCCCAAAGATATTGATGGGGGTAGTACAACCCTAGTTGGGGATATATTAGGATATGGAGGAATAGGTAGGTTTGGGATGACTGGGACGGGCCTTTCAGGTACAATGTGTCTCGCCGCTGACCATCTATATAATTATCCTCCTTTAGCTGCGGGTGGTTTAGATGATTTAGTTGTAAGGCAGGTTGCAGTCCCTATGGATTCATGGTTTAATATGAAGATTGTTTATGATGCGTTTGCTATTAATTCAGGTCACCCTCGTGGAGGTGTGGCTTCTACCACTGCGAGTGATTATTATAGTATGAGCGCACAGACCGATATTTATCCAACGGGGATGGTTAGTTCATTTGGTCAAGATTTGAGAGCTGCTGGGGTTCCTATGCGTGTATATTTTGAGACTGATGTAGTAGTTTCGGGGCAGACTGCGGAAGTAACTGAGATAGCTAACGTTCCATACCTTGATGTTTATTTTCCATGTATTAGTGGTACTACGTCAGGCTCTAATCCTGCTTCGGAATATTCTTTTAATGAAAATAGAGAGACTTATCCGATGCATATGACTGTTTGGATGCAGAATTATAGGTGGATAGATGGGTCGTCTGATGCTGGTTTTGAAACAAGTAATGGTGTTTTTAATTGGGGAGATGCCCAAGGAGCATTTCCTTCAGGGGCTGCTATAGAAGCTGAGCTCTTTATTGATGATATTCAATTAAAGAATTTCACCCCTGCGGTTACTAATTGTGGTAATAATTCTTCTATTGGTTCCCAGCAAAGCTTTACCTTTCAATCAGAGAGTATAAATACCCCCTACCAAACTCTCACGCATGCTACTACTTCACCGGGGGCTTCTCTCACTAATGTGAGGGCGTGGGCCCTATCTGGTCAAGCTACGTCGGGTAATTTAGAGAGGGTGACTCAACAGGAAAATATGGTTCTAGGTTTTGATAGTCCTTCTCAATTCCCTAATGGTACTGATTATGATTATGATGCATGGGGTTATATAATGGGTAATGGGTTTAATACTCCTCTATTCGAGAGTATGAATCGAGTTATTCCCTCTACTTTTGTGAGTGTGTCTGGTACTAATACCAACCAGAAATATTTGGGGGGTCAGTTCTTCGGTAAACATTATTGGCTGAATTCCACTTACGCTGCTCCATCACAAGCTAGTTTAAGTGGTGCAAGTATAACATCTATTGGAAATGGTGCTGACCTATCTCTAGGAGGGACAGATGTAGTGGCGGGCAACATGAATTTCATGTCCGGAACAACCTCTTCTATTCCTTCACAGGATGGTTTTACTTCCAAAGGATTAATGCGTTTTGCCATAAGTAGCTCAACTGCGTTTGATGCTGCTGATACGTGGACCAAAAGGGAAAATATTTCAGTTTCTACTAAGATAATAGGAGTTCCTGCTCAAGATGACGTTTACGATTTGGCTGATAATCAAGTGAGGGTGGCCAATACTCAAATATTCAATAAATATTTAGATGATGAATATATAATATTTTCTATAGGGCAAGTTATGCCAAGCGGCGCACCCGGGGGGAGTGCCTATACTAAGGGATGGGGTACGTCTTCTCTTAAATTAGCAGATGATATAGATATTGATAATTCTACTGGGGTGGTTACTTTTGATGGAAGTATAATAACCTCAGATACTGGGGCTGATTTGTGTGTACCCGGGAACATTGTTGATTTGTGGTTAAGTCCTAAAAAATATTGGCTTAACCTTTACTGGCCAGCTGAGAAGGTAAGGAGAACATATAAGAACTTTGCCATAATTCAGAATGTAGGGACGGATGGTGACGGGAATACTGAACCCACAGCAGCTTCTTTATCGGGTAGTACATGGAATGAGGGTGTCTATAGTTATAAGAGTTCTCTCAGAGCTAATGCAGGAGAAGCGAGTTTAAATATAAGGTCATGGGACTTAGAACCTTCTGTGACTAATACCACATTGGTTTCTAATATAGATTATGGTTATGGTACGTTTGATGAAGAGGAGCAGACTGGAGGTGAGATATCTCAGGCCACTGCTCTTATTGATGATTGGGTTCCTCTGGACCTGACGCGTTTAGCATCCGGTAAAGAAACAACCCCCGAAGAATCAATAATATTCAGGCTTGGTTTAGGAGACCCGACAGGGGGAGAGACTGTAAGTATTTATAGTGACGAGTCCACAGCCACAGAAAAGAAGCCTACTATGTATTGGCAATATAAAGATAATTTACCTAAATTTAGTGCTCCTCTTAAAGTTTACCCCAATTATAATATATTATCTGGGTCTGGAGCAGATAAAGCCGACCTTTATAAGTTGGATAGGGAACAATTAAATGCTTTAAAGTTTACATGGGAGGAAGATAGTGATGACATTCTCTATAGGTTATTATATATTGATACCGAGCCTATTTTGAATAAATATGATGGTGCTTGGTTCAGGGCTTCGGTTAATGAGGTTCCTGATACTGATAGCTTAGCGCGTGGATATTATTATTCAGGTTCTGAGAGTACGGGTGTTTTAATGGGTCCTACTGATGGCAGTTACCGTGTTATTACAGGTCCGGCTGGATGGGGATATGATGCTAGTTATGACCGCACAGCAATAAATTGGCCTACTACAGATGGTTCTATTTCATGGGGGTGGTTCGGGGCTACCGAAGCTACTATTATAGCACACTGTGTTCCTAATGATGATACTACGGGCACAGGAGAGCCTATATTTTCTGATAGGGATAATACTTATGGTACATTCTTAATAGATTATACCAAGGGCGCTACTGCGAATGCTAATGTAACTCCACGAGTTACTCTTACGAGTGGGGCTGCTGGGTTTTCAGGAAAGACATATACACTTACTAGTAGCTATAGTTTCCCTAATAATGGGGAATCTCCTTTATATATAGTAGTAGTATTTAATGCTGCTTTACCACAGAATAATGTTAAGTTGTATGTTAATGGTATGTTATGTGCTCAATCTGCTGGGGGTTGGGTTACTGATAGAGCTTTATATGACGGTACTGGATATACAGGATTGATTAATATAGGTTCCGATGGTCCCGGTGGTGTGGGTGATGTGTTTCGTGGTATAATGTCTGAATGTATGGTTCATTCAAAGGCATTACATGTTCCCACTGAAGCCAATGAATATATTTTAGACACGAGCTATTTACCAGATATGAGTTCTGGTACAGAAATAAAATACAATGCTCGTTTATTTTTATTTGATTATCATAATATAATAGGTAGTAGTACCGATTTAGTTGCTTCATCGAGTGGAGTGACGTGGGAGGCTACGGGAGTATGAGCTCATTAGATTGGTTTACTGATTCCGGGGCTACGGTTGCGGAGACATCTACGGATGTATACGACAAGCGCTATGCTAAACTTGTATTTAACAAGGCAGACATAAGAGCTCTTTATATAGATTGGGATGACGGAACCGATAATAGCAAATTAAATGCTAATTACCAATGGGTTCAATTTGATTATCCAGTAAGCTCTACTGTGGTCGAACACACTTACACCAAGTCGGGCACATTCAAGCCCGTCGTACAGACAGTTAATTCTCAGGGCATCTTCTCTAAATACTTCCAGAATGCAGCTACTAACACCAGTATAGCTCCCTTGGAGTCTTCATCAAGAGTGGAGAGCATAGGAGTTGCTGATAAAAATGCTACTGCTGTAATAAGGCTTGAGAACAAACAGGTTCTCAGCGGGATTGATAATAGTCTCTTTACAGAATATGGAGCTCGGGATATTTATTTTGCTATAGCCCCCACGGTGGCTGCCAGTGATGGTGGTGGCCTTTTAGATGCTGCTGCGTTAGATATTGACGCGGAGGTGGAATACCTCAATGACGGTCATGACGAAGGCCAATTTACTGGTGGCTCGAATGCGATGATAACTATAAATTTTACAGCGTCTGCTGGTGTGGATGGTGGTTCTGGGGTCGAAAAAATCAATACAGCTGCTTACAAGGTTAAAAGAATAACGCAGGTAAGATGGAAAAACTCCAAGATAGATTCTTCTGTCTACAATACCGTCTCCAATTTTAATCGTCTTAAATTATTTATTCTCACATCAGGTAACAATACCGTTACCGCGGGTGGGAGTACTCTTATACCCTATTACCCTGTTACATATGTTTCAAGTGGAAGTCCTTTGAAAAGGGCTGATGATAGTAGAAGGACAGTCAATATAGACATGTCCCAGAGTAGGACAGCAGCTGCCAACACTTCCATTAGTAATTATTACTATGATAATGGTAAGAATTGGTTTACTCCTGTTGATGTCTGGACCGGCACGACTACCCTTACTAGTATATCGGGTGGTACGGATGCTACGGCGACTGTGGCTTATACTTATCAGCCGCGGCCAGATGGGTTATTGAGGAAAGGTATTACTACAGATGCTAGCAGTAATGAGGTTATTGCCTTTGCATCGGGGGCAGCCTTCACATGGGGAACAGATGCTTCTACAGAACCAAGAGAGGACCAGTTCCTTTTGGATGATTATAATAGATTACAACCACAGGGTCATCTATTAAGAGATTATGTTTATACGGATTCTTCTAAGGGAAGTACCTTAGATAATTATGCAGGTGTGTTTAGAATCTCACCTGCTTTGGATTGGGCTAATTCAGGGGCTCAGGTGGCCACTCCACCAGCACACCCCGTAGCACAATCTATTTGTAAATTATATGAAGACAAGGATGCCACAGGGGGCGCTATTGTCCACACTAAAGATATTACTACCAATGCAACTACTAATACTCAGACCGGGGTTATGGATACAGATGGTATCAACACACTATCTTACAAGAACAGAACAGATGATGCGAGGACTGCCTATGAATATTTGATTCTCTTGGCTTCGAAAAAACATAATAAGATTTTTATTCAGAACACACCCATGGCTAAAGATTTCATGAGTGTTGTTTCGGGGGGAGCAGCTAAAATAGATATAGCTGGGTTATATTATCTGCGGTCTGATAACCACGATACTGTTCGAGCTAACATGTATTGGAAGCCTCTCCTCTTTGAAGATGGTACAAGGTCCACAAAGGAATATAGGGACACGGGTAACGATACTTACGAAACGGTGGGTTCTTCTTTTAGTAAGTCTGGCTTCCTAGAATTTGACATGCCTACAGATTGGAGTGCTGTTACATTTGATGATGTTATGGGACTTGAATCGGGGAATGCTGGTTGGGATACTCCTGAAAGCAGTGGTGCAACGCCTATTAGCCCTACTGTAAATCCTTATGAATGGAATTTTACTGGAACGTGTGCTTCTATTACATTGGGGGGAGCGGCAGGTAAGGTAGTTAGTTTTACAGGGGATATTGATTCCACTTTGTCTGGCACTATATCTAATATAGGAGCCTATAAATACTTAGCTATATTAAATAGTGGAAGCGCTGGGGATGTTACTGATGAATATGGGACTGCTTATTGGGTGGCCAGTGGTAGTGAAGCTGGTTATAATGGTACTACAACTGTTTATTTACAGGTAGGAGAAGCGTGTTATGATGATGGGAATCCGCCTACTAATTATGGAGAGTTTGATGTAGCGGCTACTTATGAACTGAGGATGCGGCGTGTTAATTTTTATGATGTAATAGATGGTGCTAGTAAGGTGTGGAGTAGTACTGGGACTGGTGCGGCTGCGGGTGCATGGGAAATGAATAATGTTGATTCGGCGGATGGTGTGGCTTGGCCTAACAGATATGGATTTATGTCTGGGTCCGCTGCTGGAGAAGCCCTAAATGATGTGTGGTTTGATACTGATTTATATCCACTCAAGGTAGTACTTAAAGGTACTGGTTTTGCGAGTGGGACAACGGCATCGGCTACAGGCAATGTTGCGGGCATACCCGGAGCTGAGGTATGGAATATTCTCCCGTATAATGAATCAGCGGCTCAGTATGTTGAAGAGATAGATGACCATGCATGGGATTTAAATACACTCGCTATTACAAGTGACATTTCTATTTCCCGAGAGGGAAATTATTATGAGGCTATTACACGTAAAGGGAAAGTCTTTATAGCTAAGACTGGATTAAGTATATCTAAGATTGGATTTAGTAGTGTGGCACTCGGGGATGAAAGCGACAGTGTAAGTGATAAATTTGATTCTAAAGGGCCCTCTTCTTTATATGGTCATTTGAAAAAGGTGAGAGATTTACAAGCTAATGCTGTTCGAGTTTACTGGGACGAAATGCAGAAAGATGGGACATATGTAAGATTCTGGGGGATTATTACAAATGTGTCTGATTCGAGAGGATTGGGTGGACCGCGCGCAGTAATGAATTATTCCTTTAATATGACAGTAGAAGAGGTTGCTATTTACGATGGTAATTTCAATATGATTACTGACATCTATCCTTTGGGAGGCATTGAAGATGTTAGAACTTACGCCTAAGATTTGTATATCGGGTAGGGAGATGGATTTTACTCAGGCCGGATATTCTCACCAAGGGGGACTAAAGGCTGCTCAGTTGGACTTTACTATTCCTCTTAACGCAGGAGTGGGGATGAATTTTTGGAACCGAGAAGTTACCTTTTTCATGAACACGTCTGATGCAATTCCTCTTTTTCGGGGATGGATAAAGAGGGTTAAAGAAAGCTTTACAGATATTCAGATACACGCAGAAGATGGTTTTGGTTATTTGGTAAAAGGAGGAGAGGCTGAGACCGCTAAAGTTGCATTAGATGACCGAACTAATTTAGATGGACTTACTGCTGGGGCAGCCATTAAGAAGGTTATTGAATTGGGTAAGTTGGATACCAAAATAAAAACTGACTATATAGGGGACACTGACCCCGTTATATCGTCTTCAAAAAACCCTATACGTGGCACTAAGACCATTCTTGATATTATACAAACTCTTCTTAAAGAGAGTGTAAACACAGATACCGTGGATTTACCACGACCTAATATAGCTAAGATAGTTGATGATGGTACTTATTCTCAGCTCGTTATAGAATTAGAAGCTGATGTAGACAATGCTGTTATTTCTCATGTGTATACTGAATATGATAATATTACCAACCTCAAAATAATAAATAGGAAAGTACCTACCGTCGTAATAGTAAACGGTAATAATGGAGTAAAAGGAACATTTGTGCATGATAGCGCTCTTTCAGCTTTAGATAGGACTTATTTAGAAGTAACCAATAATTCATTATTATCTCCTGCTGCGTGTTACGACTTTGCTCAGAAGATTTTTAAAGCCAATTTGAAAACTCAGTTCGAATATACCTTTGATACTTTTGAAGGGGTTTACTTGGCTGAGAACAGTGTAATCAGTATAATAACGAGTGAAGATGAATACAGTGGGAACTACCGTGTTCTCGGTAAAAATATTTCTTTCTCTCCTTCTAGTTATACTATGAGTGTTCTTATTAATAGGAAGCCGCCCACATTGGCTGAGTATATTAGTAGTAGAGATAATTAGGCGATGTTCATCGCTGGTGGACCTCGTGGGTTTCCAACTACATCATCATCTCTACCATAGGAAGGAGCATAATCACCTGATATTCCTCCTCCACCAGAAGCTTCACTACCGCCGGGGTTCATGGTGCGAGCTTGAACGGTACCTGCAACTTGCATCCCATTGAATTCTCCGTCGCCAAGTCTAACTACTGCGTCGATTCTCCCTTCGTCATTAAGTCTTGCGTCAAGACCCATTTTGCGTCCATAGCCTGTAATGTCTCTTTCAAATTCCATGTTTATATATCACATTTATCACCAACACAAGCATACTCACCCTTACCTTGAGTATTGTCTTCCATTTCATACTGTGACAATTGTGTATAATCAATTACGGGGAGCTTCTTTATAAGCCTTTCGTAAGTTCGGTGGTCAATCTCCTCATATGGGGCCAGTTTATATTTACCACCATCATAGGGTAAAAATGAAACTCCATTGATAATATCCCAGTTTTTATACACCCAGTTGCCCACCTCAAACCATTCATCATCCCTAACATAAACTGTCATACTGGCATTATGTTCACACCAATTATGTTGAAGATTTTTATAATGACTTAGTTGTTCTAGTGCTGTAACATCTTTACGTGTTATACAACCTTCGGGGGATTTGACTGGGAATTCAAGTACCCAAGTGGATACGTTTTGTCTAGTTTGTCCCACCTCAGGGGTAGCCTTTATTCCTGATTTTTTCATAAGATTGAATAGGGGGTCACGGGACGCTATCCTGTAACGACGAATGTAGTATTGAGAATATCTTGGGTGAACACCGGACGCTGAATCGACAAGTTGGGAAACAGTACCAGATGGCTTAACACAAGTGGTAGCAGTGGGTACATTAATACCCAGTACCTTAGCAGCTTTACGAGAAATGCGTAAAACACGGCTTTTAAGGGCCTTTAAGCACTCAGAAGTCAGTACCGAGGGGTTATCCATCTGTCCGGTTAAACTGACGCCTAGAAGCCGTTCTACGTCACAATTCTTTTTCCACTCTTTTCTCAGGTATGGAAAATTAGTAAAGGTGCTTTGTATTACACCTAACCATGTGGCTGTTTCAACTTTATCAAGCAACGAATCGAGGTCATCGTTTTTCCGTACCACTACTTCCGAAAGGTTACAGAACTGCATATCCCGCAACATAATTTCTCCACAGGGATTGGTTCCCTGTATTAAAGGAGCGTAACGTCGAGAGGGGGCTTTGTTTTGAGCAGACTGGAGATTGAAGATACCTCGTTCTCCTGTCCCTGATAAAGCTAATGCTGCCCACTCTTTTAAAAATTCTGCTGCGGAGGGCTTCTCCCTAAAAACAGCGCTATTGTTTGCCATAGCACGCTTTATAGGGAAGGGCCACTCTTTTGCATGACGCATGTTAGTGTCATCAAGGTCACTCAAAGAGATTTGTGAGCTACGTCTAACTCCACCCACTACCACAATCTCAGCAATTTGATTACATATATCATGAGCTTCGAGAGTAGTGAGTTTTCGACCTTGGGAATTATGCATGGTCTCACGTATGAAATCATGCAATTTGATTAATGGTGCTGGGCCAGAGGCTCGACCACCCATTGTGTGAAGGCGAGCTCCTTCTGGTCTGATAATACTATAATCAAAGTATATATTTTGTCCGTCATAGAGGCTTTCCATCAATGTCTTTACTGAGTCAGCCCAGCCAGCTTTAGAGTCTTTTATTATAACTTTAGCTAAACCTTGACCGGATTTTATTTCAGGCACTTCGGGTAATTTCATTACTTCTTCTTGTTCCACTGAAAAGCCAAACCCCGTTCCACACATCAGTACATAAAGACATTCGGAGAAAGCCTCGACGGAGTTAATCTTCGCAAATGCACAGTTATATATACAAGTATTATCAAAATTGGCTGCTGGACCAGCGGCCCATAGAAATCTCATGGAGGGCATCACTGCAAACTCAAGCATATATTTTCTTATTTTATTAATGGATTTGTCTGGAATCTTGGGGTTTTTTAAAATTATAAAATCTAAAAATCTCTCAATTGTTTCGGGCCAATCTTCCCGACGACCCTCTTTCTCCAACCAACGTGAATACGTTCTTTTATATATAAATTCTGCTACTTCGTTCTTAAACATTTTACCACTCCAATGCGGTTCATTACTTTACTTTTGTAAACTATAAAAGGTTATGCCTTATAGTCTATTAAAACTCTTTTGCCGCAAGTGCAATCCTCATCGGGATTACACTCACAGCGAGATAGGGACGTTAACATCCCCATCTATTCTTACCAACGGCCCCATTCAGGGCAGTTTGGGTCTTTACACGGTGGTCCAGAGTGTCCTTTACACTCTTCTATAACCACTTCTTTAATAACTTTCTTAGCTACTTTCTTTTTAGGCTCAGCCTTCTTTGTTGATTTCTTAGCTACCATTATCTCACCGGTTCTACTCTTCCATCTTTGTATACTCTTACGAGTTTACCACTGGGTTCTCGTCTTTCTACAAAGTCATTTAAATCTTTCTTGGTCTCAGTTACTATCTCCACTGCGACGCCTTCCTCTTTTACTTCTTCTACGACGTCTTCGATTTTCTTACTTGCTTTCTTGGTCATAGTATCACTCAGGTGGCTCCTCTATTTTCTTATAGAGTTCTCCTATTAGAGGTGTCTTCAACATCTCTACATCAGCCCACGCTGAAATCACTGCTTCTAGTCCATTGGCTACGGGGTCTCCCCAGCCGTTCCATGCGAGGTCACAGATTTCAGAATCTGTACTCCCGCTAGGGATATCTGCGTTTGGTACGACAGTATCCCAATATCCTGATATCCCGTTAGGTACACACTTAGCACGGTATCCCACACAATATCCTGTGGGGTCCACGTTAGGGTATACTTCGTAACGAGCTACATATACATCTGTATAGTGTTCTGACATATTAATCACCTTGTTTCGTCTTTGCCTTAATATTTACGTCTTTTCGGCTTCTTTTTCTTTGGCTTCACTTTGCGGGGAAGCTTGGCGCCTTTAGGCGTCTCCTTCTCCCACTGCTTCGCCATCTTTGGCTTGTTCTTGTACATCCAAGCTCTCTGTTTCTTGCTCTTGAACGGCATCTTCAGCCTCCTTTTGTAGTTCAGCAAGGAATGCTTGCCAATCGTGGACTAGTTCGTGCTTCTCTACGAAGTCGTTTACTATCTGAGTATTCTGTTCTATAGCTTGTTGCATTTGCATAGCCTGTTGTTCCGTACCAGATAGTCTGTCTCCCAGTTGTCTGGTCTGACCTACTAACCAATTCAGATTGTCCATGGTTTGCTTAGGACCTGCACTTGCGTTAAAGTCCTTGACCCATGCTTCTACGTCGTTCATACGTTTCTCTAATCTTTTCAATGTTGCCATCTCTTCGTTCTCCTATGAACAGGCACAATTACCTGTACATATTTTCATTTGTATTAACTTATCCTTTGAATACCTATTTAAAGCTTTCTCTCTCATGTTGTTTATGATGTGTCCAGCTTGGTCAGGATTATCAGTATACCAACCCCAATCTCGTCCGGGCTCGTTATATATACTTTCAAATACAAAGTGAATGTCATGGTTGGAGCATCCTGCGTTTATCATCTCCATACCTATTATCTTATTTTCTTCGTGGCTGCTATGTCCACGCTCTATGTTACGCTCTACTAGCTCTACTATGCATTTACGTAAGGGCATTATATAGTCATTACTATGTGTAGCATGCTTAGTAGGGCTTTCTACCCCATTAATCTTTCCTAAAAGATAGTCTACTCCCACTGATACGGTGTGCTTAATACCCAATTCATCACACATAAACTCTATAAAGTTTCTCTGTGCTTTCTTGTTTTTAATAGGTGGGTAGTGAGTTTCATTGTTTTTCGTAGCCATGGCATATAGCGCCGCTATATCGTTATCCATTATCTGCGCCACCGTAAACTGTGTGCACCACACACCCGTCGGTGTTCCCTCTATCTTAGAAATATATTGGGTGTTGGGTATTCTCCTCAAGCAAGCTACACTGTTGTTTATACATGCTTGGTCTAGTGTCCCCAGTTTATATTTTGTCTTGAGGTGTGTTAAGTATTTTCTCAACATATCTCTTTTCAAACCATCCGATAAGCCCACTGGCGAGTGGAAGTCTATATTCATTTGAAAGCCCTTGCCCCCTGTAAGATACATCCTTGGGGTAATTTTGAGCGGGTTGCAGAACCGCCTTATAAATTTTCTCACGTCCTTTAAACATTTATTCACATCCTTAATGTCATCGAAATCAAACCATATAGTATTTAATGCTGCTGAGTCATAGTTAGTTTTACCCTCTATTCTATCAGTAGTGTCATCAAAAACGTAGACACTGGTGTAACAGTTCTTCTTACCATTAAACTCAGCTATCTTTTCTTCGAGCTGGTCTACATTATAACAACGGGCTATTCTGGCTGGGATTCCGAATTCTCTGAAATACATTCCTTTTCTCTTAATATGTCTATTTTTTGGCACCAATCTTTAGGTATAGCCATAATATCTACACCATCAGTGTCGGACCAATGTTGCACGAGTATTAAAGCTTTGTCGTCTTGTAACACTAATTCTCCTACAGTTTCACAAAGAGCTAAATGCTCGGAGGGATTTTTACCATTGAGTGCGTGTACCTTTATCTGCTGAGCAGCATCCAACCATACAACTTTTACAAGGTCTCCCACTGCGCCTATTCCCTCTGCTTCGACGTAATCCATTCTTTCCACTCCTCGAACATCTGTGCTATTATATTTAAATCTCCTTCGTGTAGATAGTATTTACAATTGGGTGGTGTTTCCGTTACCATCAGTGCATTGTAAGGTCTATCAAATAACAACCTATCATAAGGTATACGGTTATCCGCACACCATTCCTTCGTAGCCATTACCCAATCTAATGAGTTTGGTCTCTTACACCATATAGTGATGTGGTGTTCTTTCATCATTAACCATTCTATAAATTCTCTTACGTTGGCTAACGGTTTAGCTGCTGCTACTTCTTCGTAGCGTTTACACGGAGTACATATAACTCCATCCATTCCAAATACTAAATTCATTTCAATTCCTCGTTTATTTTTTGAACCCAGTCTATCCATCTCTTTCCTATAACTTCCCAGCTATAGTGTTCTATGGCGTGTTTTCTAGCAGCCTTTCCGGCAGCCAATCGTTTATCTGGGTTATCGTAATAGTATTGAAGGGCCTCACAAATTGAGTTCTCTGAGGCTATAGCTCTCTGGGGAGCGGCTCGTGCGGGAGTATCCCACCACATGTCTTTATAAGGTATTAATATACCACGCTCACATATATCTTCCTCTTCTAAATGGTCTCGCCCGTTGGGGCCAGCATCGTGTTGATGGCCACCCAAAGGAAACATCGGTATGTCTTCGTGTTCGGGGTCTTTACATTTAATCAATTCGTAACCAGTAGTATAATTGGTCACACAGAGTGGAACCCCACATGACATGGCTTCTACGGTAGGGATACCAAATCCCTCACCAGCAGTGGGTAATACAAATACATCCATACAATTAAAAAGATGAGCCATTTCTTCTTCGGTGACTGCTTGACCTCCATCTAGATGTCCCATTAGAGGGGGCATTAGATAATCCTTCAATCCATATTGTTCAGCGAAGTCAGGGAATTTCCATCCCATAGCATCATTCCAATCCATATGTAGTAATAATTTAGTTTCGTCGGAGCTGAGATTGTTTGCTTTAACGAACTGAGCATATCCTTTTATTAACCGTGGGATGTTCTTGCGGTGTTGGTTTCGTGCCACACACCCTACTACAAAGGCGTCAGGTTTATTTTCTTTCCCATACTTGGGGTTTAATATAGGCTTGAATAATTCCGTGTCTACTCCATGGGGTATATAGGTAGTTTCCTTATTAAAATCCTTTTTCAATCCTATTTGTCCATATCGAGACATGGCTACTCCATAGTCTATATTATCCATTTGTTGTTGCCACGCTGGTATGGAAGGTTCTCCGTCATAAGGTATTATACATCCAAATTTCCATGGGGTACCCTTTGATATTTCTTTGAATCCTCGAGTCATTATATCCATGCGTTGTTTGCGGGTTAGAAGTTTATTAGTTTTAGGGTCATACAGCGGCATGTTCATATGTGTAGGGGACCTCGAATCTGTTATGTGTTTAAACATCTGGAAATCTAAATGACCCAAAACAAGGTCTGGTTTAAATTGTTTGACCCAGTGGGGAAACGATTTTTCTCCAAATTTCTCTTGCCCCTGAAACATTATAGGTAGGTTCTCGAAGTATACTTCTTTCTCAGTTTGACCTAAAGGCCAAGGGGTTAACCATTTTCCGTGCTGAGGGTTCTGACATCCTCCATATCCTATGTGATGTCCCTCGTTGTGTAGAATAGCGGATACATTCTTTGTGTTTGTTCCGAACCCTGTGGGAGCCCATGGGCTATCTGATATGGGCATGATTCTCAGTTTACCTTTCTTGGGATGTTTAAAATCTAAATCTTCAGCATACCTACCGACTGTCCTATCATTATTCATTGACTGCTGCATATAATTACCTCACTGTTTAATAGCAATAACGTCTTTTTTATTAACAACCACAGTTCCTTTCTCGCCAGTAAGGTATACAAAATTCTCATCATCATGTTTTATCATTCCTCTTCCGACTTTTGTTCTGTCTTCTTCACGCCAAACCACTTTGACCTCTGCGTCTGCCAAAAATGCAGACAATGGTTTCTTCTCACTTTCATCCATTTTATCACTTCCCATAAGGGTAGGAGCAGCAAGCGTGCTGTCCTATTAGTAATATATTTTATCTTACTATATAAAGTTTGTGGCATCTTTAAGTAATTCCTTTATCCTTTCCTTATTCTTTATAAGGTTTACATCTTCCTTTAATCTCCAGACCGCTATTTGTAGTAGTTCTTCGGGTGTGGTATCTAAAAGAACACCGTTAGTTTTTCTTGCTATAAATCTTACATTACCCTTTACGTAACCTTTCTCAGGTATTATTCTATCTAAAGATTTACTCAGTGGCTTTCCTCCATGCCCCTCTCCATAGAAATCATAAGGTTCTCCTAATGCGGGACACCTTTCTTCTCCTCTGTTCCAATAGTCTCCATATTTATACCCCATCATTTCCAATAAGTAATCACGGGTTAAATTAAAAGGGACACCTAACTTCTTGGCTCGTGCTTTACATGTAGCTACTTTATTTATAAGCCAATAAGCAGGGGAAAGATTTCGCAGCACACGCCTGTACTCGGGGTCTTTATCATCAATACCTCTCAGTTCGGGCCACTTGCTCTGCTTGCGTTTCATATCCACTCCGCTAATGACTGTTGTTTTTTATCTAACATAGTTAAGGGTGGTTTTTTCTTAACGTGCTCCTTTAAATTAAATTTTGTTAGTAGGTTACTTATAGTATCCCAATAATATGTAATGTCTATCTCGTCAACTGACTTAATGGTTTCTTTAAGTCGGTAGCCCTCTTTGGTTTTAGCATAGAAGTAGGTGGTTCCTTCGGCGGGTTCCATTCCTATTTGTTTACCCAGATTCATCAACTGAACTGTTAAGTCTGTCTCTGTTTTATATTCGTCATAGCCCTTATTAGTGGACCGACGCATAATAAAATCTTCCAAGACATATTCTTCCAAGTCATATAGTTTGTCTACAAATGAATTTGTAACGGTATTATTTAATCTAGCATCTGATAACCTATCTAATACCTTGTTATAGAATATAGAGCGGCTCTTTGACTTAAAGGTGCTTCCGTGTTTCGTAACACTACCATCCAGATTACGCAATATATAATTACCTACTTGTATCCACACCCCTTCTTTGAAGGTGTCTTTATCCATGGATATGTGGCTTGGGTCGCTAAGGGGAATATGGTGTTTGAGTAGTTGTTGGAGTCGCCGCGTTAACCAGTCGACGTCCACATCCACATTAGTGTTAATCCCATCAGTATGTACATATACAACAGCATCTTCTCCATATCTGCTATGGATGATATCAACCCCCGAGAGAAGGAGCCAGCGTGCCACCGCCGTGATAGCAATACCCACACCCATATCGCCGTAACTAATGTAAGGATTAGCGTTTGCACCATAAAACGTATTCACCATTATTTTAAGAGCATCGGACTTGCTCTTATCCTCTTTAGTTTTACCGAGCTTATAAGGCTTTCGCATTTCGTTAAATTCACCTGCCATCTTAGATAAACAGCTTTGCTTGTCTATCTCTATACTAAGCATTAAACGCTTACCAACCCTGTTGTCTGGCACGTAAAGAATGTTGTCCTTGAATTCTATATTCTCACTATACTCACCGTAGCCTATAATTCGGGTAGTGTCTGGGCCCAGATTAAGGGCCATAGCTATAGAGGGGTAGAACGAACTGAAGTCTACTTTATAGTTTCTCGCTTCAAATCCGGGCCTATATAGTTTAATAAAAGCCGCTTGATAATTACCTTTATCAAATCTAAATATCTCAGGGTGTCGCTCTTTGTTTCGATTAAGCGCTACTATGCCCTGCTCGAATAAGCTCCTCCCCTGCAATATTTTCGTAATGTAGCTACTGGGGGCGTTAACATAGGTGGCCAGTGGAACACACAGAACCTCGGCTACGTACTGTATTTGTGGAAAGTAGTGGTTGTACATATACATAGTACAGTCTACATCCGACAGAACGTAGTCCTCAATCTCGTGCAGGGGGTAGTCGAGCAGGTTTTTATGTGCGAAGTCGAGCTCAATCGGTTCGAGGCCAAAAGCCTTCGAGACCTGTTTGAGCCCACGTGGGAGTCCAGACAGAGAGTAGTCTAATCTGGCCCACCTCAGCAGGTCTAAAACTATGCGCCCACCAGCGTTCATCTTAAGTTCTCGGTTGTCTTTAGGAGGTTCAAACCCCCAGCTAGACCCATCTCGGTTGAGATGTTTTTTGTATTGGGTTTCGTTTATGTGGTTATACCTAACTCGGTGGAGTATTTGTGGTATATCATACCCCACAAGATTCCACCCCGTAATAATGTCAGGGTCATAGTCTTGTATATAATTAGCGAAGTCCCATAATAATTGTTTATCATCTTCTCCGTCCCATAATAATACTTTGCGCTCTCCGGTGGAAGTTACAATGCCAATGGCAACTATCGGATACTTTTCTCCAAAGGGAAAGGTTCCGTCGGGGGAATGTGTTTCTATATCAAACACAAGGCATTTTACATCTTGGTCGTTAGGGTAGTTAGCAAAGAACTTTGGATGTTCTATGCAGAGCCTTTCGAGTAATGCTTCCCTTCCACCATCAAAGAGTGCTGTTTTGGGAATGTGGTCTTTTCCCGGTGTATAGAGGTGTTTTTTCAGTTGGGCTGTCTTGGTCGACGCAATCAACTTCTTTGTTTCCCCCTCTTTGTCCTCAGTATAGAAGTAGGGTTTATAGGGAGACTCCACGGCCTCGGCCTTCCCGTTCCTATACATCTTGACCATCAATTTTTTATTCTTCAGGTTAATCGTACGTTTATTTATGCTGGCTATCAGTGGTATATTCATAGTTTCTCTGATATTTTTATCAGTATGTCCTTTATTTGTTTTAGTTCATATACTATCGACCTCTGGTGGGTCGTTCCTAATTGTCTATTATCATTTGGCATCGTCTATCTCCTTTTGTGGTGTTATATTGTGCATCTCTGGGATAATTATATCCTCGTTTTCTTCTATTTCCCAGAAGTGTATTAACTCGGACGCTTCTTGGATGGCTCGCCCCCATGCTCTATGTATTTTTGACACTTCTTCCATTTCTTTATCACCTATTATATCAGGTGTAAATTGTCCTGCCATGTCATAATGATAAGCACTAGCAAGTTCTAACAGCTTTACCCACTGCTCTCTTTCTTCATCGGTAGATACTGTGAGTTTTTTAATGATAGTCATTTTGACTCTCTATACGCTTGGGCTTCTTCGGGGGGCATCCTACCCAATAGCTTATCTATATTATTAACCATAAGTTCGGATATCTTAATGTCATATACATCACATAATCGTGTGAGATACCATAAGACATCTCCCATTTCATCTATTATGAGGTCTGTATTGTCTACATGGTCCCTTATTTCTTTCTTAAAGGCACCACCGACCTCTCCTGCTTCGTTCATTAAACCTAACATTAGGTATTCTTTCTCTCTTCGTTTAGGATATCTCGCTGTTCGGCGAGTGAAATCCATATACGTAGCTTCTATTCCTGTCACCATATATTAATCTCCTCTGGTATTTCATCATTTCTTATCATCCAATTTCTCTGTGCGGGTAAATATCTATATACTAAGTCCGCTTTCTTATCTTCTTGTATTACCCACGGCTGTACTATTATGAGGTCATCTATCCGACACCACATTCTTTTCTTATGCTTCCCACCTATCCTTATCATGCGTGTCAGTCCATCTTCACATAGCGCTACCATACGAGAGCCCCCACTCATCTCTCTTACTACTGCGTATAGCTGTCCCTGTTTGCGGGTTTTAGCCCTTTTTATAATAGGACTCGATTGCTTTGTTTTCTTTTTCATTATAGTCTCCTTCTGCTTTTAAGAGAAAGGTATTGTAATCCTTTATCTTAGCATCTTTGGCTGATTTAAAAACCTTTGGGTAATCAGCTTCCTCTACTTCCGTTGCTCTCTTTGCTCTTTCACCCAGCTCAATGTTGTTCCCGTTAAGCGGGTCAACAATTTGGACACAGCTACAACTGCGCCCAATGTATTCACGAGCCACTTCAGGCCAGTTTTCTCGTACAAAGTCTTTCGTTTCTTCAATTAATTCACTCCATTTTATTTTTGCTACGGGTTCATTGATGAGAGGACTCTTGTAATACATAGTTCTCTTTCCATCATCCTCGCTTTCTAAGAAGCCAGTCATCAGTAGTCCTGAGAGGACTGGTCTCAGTTTAGTAAAGGGCAACCCCGCAGCTTTGGCAGCCTTCTTCAACTCACCCTCAGACATCTTTACGGTTTCACTATCAGCAAAACCAAACTTGTCCATCCTTGTCTCAGGGAATAACTTGAGTATGTCAGTTCCATGACTGGGCATGTGTAGACACTCCTCGACGAATGAATTGAGGTAAATGCGTAGTCCTAACCAATTGTGCTTTGGCGTAACAAGTCCATAAGTTTTTCCATCACGCTCTGTTCTAAGTATTTCATCAGGATAAAAGCGAGCTATCGCATTGATAAATTTTAAAAGATATTGAACCTTTGACCTTGATACAGGAAACGCTGATGGTATTGCTTCAAATAAGAAGGGGGCGCACGGGTTCTTCATTATAGTTGCGTCGTCTTCATCTCTTTCTCTGATGGCTTTTTGAAGGTGTTGTCTCAATTCTTCCATTTCTTCACTAGACATCTCAGATATTTTACTGGCGGGGAGTGCAGAAGCTAAGAGTTTATGTTTTATAACCCTCTCAGTTTGTTTAACTGTTGGGTTCGTATGCATAATCATACATCGTCGTTCTAATTCTGCATCAAACATAGCAGAGCCTTTATCATTTTCTACAGCAACCGCCATGAAAACATATTTGGGCCACAATAATTGAGTCACTGCCATCCCAATAGTAACATCTGTTTTCTTTCTTCGAGCAGGTCTACCATCAGCCCACGTCTTAACTACCTCCATTACTCCTTCGGGAATTTTCTGAGCCTCAGGTATAGCTACGAAACGTGCTTTATTGATTTCCTCCTCTGCATACCACACGGCTGTCTCGGATAGGTGTTCTATTATATGAAAGTAGTCATCAGGTAGTAAGCTGAGAATAGCATCCATTATCACAGTTTTACCTGTTCCACTATATGCCTTGATACAGAAGTTTGTATCTTCTAATAGGTAAGAAATACTGGATGTAAGGGCTAATTCATCCTCTCCTAATATAGGAAAGAGTGTGCCGTCAGGCTTCTTGGCGTTGTGAAAATATCTCAACAAGTCATATATTTCAAACTTTTTCATTGTTCACACTTCTCACATCCGTTTCGACAACAAGTGCCGTGATTAGGGTCGTAATCCGATTTCATCTCATCGTCGTCGTTGTAGTGCTCTGTAGAAACTGCAAGTAATAGATATGACTTGGAGCATGAGTCGCATAACGGCTCAGCAAGTGGCCCATCACAGCCTACTTCGGTGAACTCACTTCGATACCATTCCACTATCCATTCCTCTATCTGTTCTACTCTTCGAGAACGCCACGTAATAGCGTGGGGTGGCCCCATCTTATTATGTAGGTATTCACTTAGTTTCATTTCTTAATCTCCTCCACAGTAAGTAAAGTAGTGCCATCACTGGACCATCCACTATGGCCGCCAGTAATATCCATTCCATTAAATCCATTTTCGCCTCGCATTTAATAAGTTCAGCACGTTATGTTCACATAACTTCACTGCATACTTCTTTAATTCTTTATCGGGAATAGCAGGAAATTGGTCTTTCATTATTAGATAGAGGTCTATCATGGTCATGGGTTCACCGTCCTTGTCTTTTAAGAATTCTACTATTTCTTCGGGAACCACCCAAACATAGGATTGTTCCTCACTGTTTAATAAGCTTGGTCTAAACTTCTCAGCTATGAAGGGTTCGTTCTCAGTTGGCTCTATAATATAGCCGTTTGTTTCCCTACCAAATGTTGTCTTGACTTTACCTTTTTGAAATTCAAAAACCCTATCAGTAGGATTGGTTCCACTCTCTATAAGAGTGCTAAACAAACGTTGAGCCCCAGTGTGTGATGCTATTGTTAACGTTAGATACTTCACTTCCTTAGAATCACCTATATAAATACCATAAGTAAATTCATTTATTTTAGGGGTGGAGTTTTTACAGAATACACATTCACCTTCCTTCGCCCAACATTTGTTCCTTCGTTTTGTAGAAGGGTTCCAGTGTTTAACTCTGTGAATGGGGGCTATAAAAGCGAACTGACCCAAAGCCTTCATTGAGTCTTCGAGCCAAACTCTCTGACTTCGGGGCGATTGTCTCCAATCGTCTAAACTCATTCTATCTCGATTATTTTTCCTTGTGTTCCTTCTACCTTCTTAACGACTACATCAAGCACTCCGTTATTAAACGTGGCTTTAACTTCGTCAGGGTTGAGCTCATACTCTGAGCCATGATGAAAGTCATAATCTCTTCCCTCAGTCTTAGCTTTAAAAGCTACACTATTGTGGTCAACTGAGAGTTCTATGTCTTTCTTCTCAACTCCGGGTAGGTCTGCACTGAGAACAACGTCCTCATCTCGGTCTTCAACGTTCGCTATGATTTTTCGTCTTGGAAACAATTGATTTTTCTGTGGTGCCGAAATAGGCATCATCTCGATTTCACCGAGTAGCTCAGCCCACATCTGCATCATGCGGTCCAAGTCTCTTCCGAACATTCAATCCTCCGTTGTAGACTTTGAAGGGCCGTCACCAATACGCTTCATTAACCTGAAGTATGGTTTGTTGCTTCCTTCTTTCCAGTAGGTGTTTCTGAACATTACGAATTCGTCACCACCCTCAGATTTACCTGAGTAGTAGGTGTTGCCGTTCTTATCTGTGTTGCGGAACAATCCCGCTTGTAGTTCTAAACTACTTTTTATTTCAGCCATTTTTCTTTCTCCTTTTTTTATACATGCATATTTCCGTTGGATTGCATGGTGTTCCTGATGTCGATTTCAAGTAGCTTGTCGCCATACTTTTTCATCAACCTCTCCAGTGTTTCAGTGAAGAACTCCCTTACATCTATATCAGATGAGGGTGCTATCTCCAGTTGAAATGTCCCGACACGAAGCATGTGTGTTAACTTGTTCGCATCCATTTTAGCCATCATTAGTTCTGCGGCTATATCTGCCATCTCGGGGTCAGAAGATGAATCTGTCATCTATGACCTCCAGTTTTATTAATATCTTTCTCAGGTTCTTTATCATTCCTTGAGTCTCTCCTATTTTGTTCTCCAAGTCGTCAAAGCGTTGGGACATAATGTTTACTCTTTCTAATACATCCTCAATGTTTTGAACGAAAGGAAACCAGTTACTTTCTTCGCTGTATAGGGCGTTTCTTTTGCGGATTTCTTCGGCCCACCTTGTATGGTGGTCTTTTACTGCCTTTTTGTCGTCTGCTATTGTCATTTTTATTTCTCCTTAGTTGTTTCATCATTACTTTGTTCTTACGTGGATTAAGGTGATGACCCTTTCCTGTCCAACCATCGACATAATATCTTACATATCCCATCCAATAGTCACGACAATTTTCCTCAGTTGGTTTTAATCCTCTTATCTTACATTTTTCTTTGAGGCGTTGAACCATCTTATTAGTTTTACCTTTAGCCCATATGCGGTCAAAGGCTTCCCATCTTTCATTCATCTTCTCAGCTCCCCACAATGAGGACAGTTAAACTTACGGGACTGTTTCATCCCTATGTAGTCTCTACCACACTGAATACATCTCATGGAGAGTGCCTCTCGTCTGACCAGTTAGCTTCTCCGCAGTATGGACATGGTTTCCTCCATTCTACCTTGTATCCACTTCCACAATTTCTACATTTCATTGTTCACACTTCTCGCATCCGTTCCGGCAACATCTTTTACAATACTTACAAGGCTTATCGCAATTACCTTCCCAGCACATCTCCTTCAACTGTTCGTCAGTATATTCAGTGTGGGGGTCATGTAGATATATCATAGTAGATAGTTCCCTATTATTATTCCAAACCCTAAACCGAATAAGAATCCCGACAACATATCTGCTGTTTGATTAGTCATAATGTTTCCTTATTACGCTTCTCACGGCTTCTCGTAACCCATCTTCTATCTCTTTCTTGAATAATTTAATAAAGGACTCAGCGTTTGAGGTAGTGGCATACTTACTATCCTTCCTCGTCTCCTTCATCAACAGTCTTACCATCTCGGGTGTCACTTTCATCATTATTTCATCGTCGTATACTGTATAGTTTACTTCTTTCATACTACTCCCCCTAACTGTATATAACACATCTGGCAATATGGTTCGCCGTTAGTATCTCTATACTTAATATACTCAAAGGCGAGTCTGTGTTTACAGTTCTTACATGCTACTGAAGAAGCCATAACCAACGAGGTCATCCGAACATGCTCCCACTATAATCCATGTCTGTTGTCTGAGGGGGCTTCATGTCTTGCATCATGTCCAGAGCACCAGCGTCCTTAGCTCGTCTTATCATTAATTCTAATGTCTTAACGTAAGCTAAGACTGACATCTCCTGCCACCTACTTAATTGGAACATGGTTGTTATCTTTTTTAAGTCTTTACCCACATTCATAATGTCGATAGAGTCAAATGCTTTCACTAACGTCTCCCATTCAAATCGCTCGTCCTCAGTCATTAATTTTTCGACTGAGAGGACTTCCTCTTTGTTCTCGGCGGCCTCCAGAAAGTTTTTCAGAAGTTCGTTCATTTTTATCCAAACAGAGAAGGTGTCTCTACTACCAGTCTATCTATTCTATAAGCACGGTGTCGCTGTTTAAACTGAGAAGCATACTGCTTCAAGTTATAACGGTTATCCTTTCCTATTACATAGAAGTTCCCTGCTGAGGACATACGAATATCCTCTGGAAGTATTTGCCTTACAGAGTTGCTGTCCTTGTCGTGCTTCCACGAGTCAAAGTCGAACTGCGTTCTGTTCTCAGGATTGTATCTGATACTCACCTGTTTGTGCTTGCCTGTCTTTTGATAATGCATTACTGCATCCAAAAGTTCTTGTGTTTGTTTTGTTAATTCCATTTCAATCACCTTGATAAACGTCACATAACTACCGAGTATTTAAGTCTTTGGGTCCCTCAACTGAGACACTTCTCACAATAATGAAGTGAGAAGAAATTAGACTCCCACTTTTCAGTAGCTTTACCACACTTGTAACACTTAATCATATTTCTTTGGGTCGCACCTGACACATCTCCAATCACCATGTTCATTTATGACGATGGCTCTGCCGTTGCACCTCTCACATCTTGTTGTTGACATATTCCCCCTATTTAAACCATAGATAATAGCCTACTATGGCTAAACATATTAGGTTGCCTATTGTATATAACATTATCTCCGTTGACGATATGTCTCTTAGAATATGGGGGAGGTTATGGGTAGGGCCTTTCTTTACCTTCTGCATGTTTGTTGTCCTGTAATGGGGCATCTTATTCCAGCACTCGTCACATAGATATGCTCTGAGGTGTGGTTCTACTGACATATAGTGTATCTTACAGTTCATACAGTTGGTCCACTTGGCTTCGTAGTATGTGGGTTTAGTCATCTATCCCCCAAATACTCAGCAGTATAAACAACTGCATCCATCCATAATTAAACTCAATCCAACTCATTCAAACTCTTCTTCTCAGCTTGTTGCTTCTCATAACAGTCATCGCATACATAGGTTTTAAAGTGTTTACTTACTACGCTCACTCTGCGACAGAATACACAGTCGTTAATCCTTACCTCTGTCATTCCTTTTTCTCCAGAATTCTTACTCTCTTCTTCTTTACTATCTTAACCTTCTTTGGGTTTATTATTTTCTTTAATACTTGATTGAAGTCTACGAACTCTCCTCCTCTCTCTGAGGATGGGGGGAGCGTATACCCTTCATAAGGTTCTTTTGTTACTCTTTTTTTCACATTGTCTCTTCGTATAGTTTGTGGAGGTTCCACCTGAGGGGTGCCTTGAGTCTCTCAACTTGATGTGCATGGTCCTCAAACCACTTCCACTTAACTGATTTCTTACCATAAGCTTTACTGTATAGGTATTTCGCTTGGGCTGGGGTGATAGCATAACATTTCTTATTTCGGAATTCCTCTCTCCTTATTAGAATAAAACTCATCCCACCTGCTCTGACTAACTTCTCGCCCGCTCTCACTTGGTGAGGTGCGATAGCGTGAGTATAACCATAATATAGAGGAAAAGAAGTAAGGTTCCGAGAAGTTTTAGCCTCAAGCATAATTGGTCTACTTCTGTATACTGTGAAGAAGTCGGCTGGTTGCTTCTCAGCAATAGCGATTTTAACGAATCTGTTGATGTCATTTGTGTCCTGAATTCTGAACCACCATATATGTCGTGATGATTTAAGGCTTCGTCTTATCTCATTCTCAAAGTTCTTTCCTGTGTCTTTTCGTGCCATTCATAGCCTCATTAAGCAAACATAGTGGTTAGTATAGACTATGCTTGCTATATTATATCTCTCATTATATCTATATAAAGCTTGCTGTGTAGAGCTTAGTATACACTTAGCACATACACAGTCCATATCAATATACAGATAAGAACTATACCCTCTGTGATGAGGCGACCATGAACTTTCTCTTTTATATAGTCTTCATCGAGCATAGTATACAACTCCCTCCAGACAGGTCATATTCAGCTAAGGACATTCTCTTTCCACACACTTTACAGTATCTATCTAACATCGTCGAGGTCATCTAACATTATTTTTTCCTCGGCTCGGTCATAGAGTAAGTCACGGACCATCTTAACTGACTCCTTGATGGAATCATTCTCCGATACGTCACCAATGTAGAACTGCATGTCATCCAACATACTTCGGGCCACCTGAGGGCTACACCAGTCCAAAACAATCTTCATAAACCTCACTGCTTCACTTGTGTTAGTGGTCATGCTATGTCCTCAGCTGGCTTGTAATAACCCAATGTTATCATTCTCTCTAACCACATGTCCTGATATTCTATCGGACTCTCCATGTAGATTATGCTTGCTATTTCTGTGAGGTAGTCCCGTAAGTTCTCTTCTTCTCGTTGAGCACCTACCAACATCTCTTCCAATTCTATTTCTGCTTCTGTTTTCATTTTTTATACCTTCTCGGTCTAAGCGTTAACTTTTTCTCACTAAATCCAAATTTAGTATCTAACCATACCATTATTCTTCTCATCATATTTCATTTCTCCATTATGATATTTCATTATAATTCAAATACCTATATAAAGGTTGTGGTGCAACAAAGAGAGGGCGACTTCTCAGTTTGAGTCCGGTCTGAGTATAGATACATCCATCCTTCTAAAGCTTGATGGGCATTCATACATCCTCACGAGCGACTCATTTGAAAAGAGGATGTCCTTGCTTTATCGGTTCAGGTTTAAGAACGGACCAGCACCCGTTCTCCTCTTTCTCGTTTCAGTAGGGTTTCAACAGTGATAAGGCTTCCGAGTGTTTCTCAGATATTACTACCCTACCTTTCATCCAACCTACCTCAGTGTTGCTGTGCTTCTCACGAACCAAAATCGGTCCAGACTTATACACTGTTTGGCTGAGACAAAACTGTTGACTGTGTATTCCATTATGATTAGGAATGTATAGTCTACTTGTTTCATAGGTCTCGTAACCTTCTCAGCCCACAATGATTTTCATGTTCTTCTACTCATTGACTCCTTGTTTATCGTTCAGGGACCACCTACCATCGTTGATTGGGTATTCGGCAGTATAACTTACTCCTCGAGTGCGAGTATCGGAAAACCATCTTTCTTTTTGAGATTCAAAATCCAAGTCTTTGTTGCGTATGTAATCTCAGCAAAGTCTACATGGGTAGTAAGCTGAGATGTTTGGTGGGGGCTGAGCTGAGTTAGAGTCAAACATGAGCAAAACCGACTAAGATTCTTGTTTACTCAACTCAACCCCTGTCACCCTTTATCGTTCATGCGTTCTTATTTCGTGTCTCGTTTCACTCATACATGGCCTCAGCTTTCTCTACCTCATCCATGTCTATCTGAACGCCTCCGTTCATAGCATCTTCTATGATGGCCTCAATTAGCATCTCGAATATCTTTTCGTAATTGTTCATACCTTTATCACCTTCCTGATGATTCGGCTCACCTTGTTGACGAGCTGAGATGAATCGTCAATGTAAATCCAGTTCTTAAACATATCACACATAGTATGCTCTCTCGCTCCACTTATGCCCACCTGAATAACACTCCAGCCCTGAGACTCAATGTGCTTCACTACCTTTCGGGTGTGGTTTATGGCGGTATATCCTCTATACTGAGACGCTGAAGGCTCACCATCTGAGATAACAATCATTAACTTATTACTTGACGGTGAAGTTGTTTCATGTTTCACTCGGTCTGCTGAACTAAGAATAGCCATACCATCTCTGTTCTCGCATCTCGCACTCATAGCACCCATAGCACTCATATCAGTTTGATAGGTGGGCGACCAGTATATAGACATATTCGTATCACCTTTACCATCCCATGCGTAACCATCTGCTGTGTGTCCGAAGACCCACAAACTGAGAGCTGGATTATCTTTCAGTGCTTCACGTAATGCAATAGCCGTCTCTCGGGCTCTCTTCATCTTACCGTGACCCATACTTCCAGACTCGTCAACTAAGAGACATACATCTAATGGTTTGTCTTCGTCGATAACTATATTTTTAAACAGGTCATCTCTACCGAGAGGTATTTTATGTAACATCTTTTTATCTAATCTACCTCTCTTTTGGTTGCGTATAGTATGTATCTTCGTGTCTCCGTAAAGGTCAATACGTCTCTTCAGTCCAGAGATAGCTCCCTTCATTTGAACTAAAGCATCCTGATAGTCATTCTTACTTCTTTCGGTGTTAGCTTTCTGATTACGCCATGTTATCTTATTGCTAACCTTCAAACCGAGAGTCTTACCTTTGTCCCACTTTTCCTCTGAATAGTCACTGTCCTCTAATTCCTTAATAGCTCCATCGAGAGCATCACTTATCTTACCCATAGTCTTTTCATAGTCCACAAGTTCATCGGTCATGGCTTCAGTTCCGTCTCTCATTACCTGTTGGTCTCCGTAACGACTGTGCCTCTCAGCCTCGCTCCTTTCATCTCTTAGAAGACGGTCTTTCATCTTTTCTATATCATCAGCTGAGAGCTCACCTGACATTCCCTTTTCTTCATATGTCCCGAGTATCTCGTCGAGTTTTTCCTCAGCTCGCTTCATCATCTCCTCTTCATCAGCACCTTTAGTTGCCTCAGCTTGCTTCTTAGCCAGTTGACGCATGTAATCATACAAAGATTCGATAGCTTTAAGACTTTCTTCCCTGCTTCTCAGTGCGTTAGTCAACGCACGGGCAAAGAATTGAATATGCTTTGCATGTTTCTTTCTTCGCTCTTTAGTGATGACCTGAGGGTAACGAACCATAGCTAAGAGAGTATTCAATACATCTCCGAACGGGTCTTCGCACTTCTCAATCTTATCACCATGTTTCTCGAAGTAGTGTTCCTTTACTTTCTGTATATATTCAACGTAACCAGCGTGGGTCTTTGCTAACTGAGACTCAATGAACTCATCCTCAACAATATTACCAATGTTGTGAAGTAGTTTGCTTTCAACACCACTGAGCTTTTTCTCATAAGCATAGCTCTTCTCCCACCTGATTAGTGGTTGAGTGTGAACTAAGTGGAGCTTCTCGTGAATCGAGAGACCTGCTACTATATCCAGCTTATCGTCATTATCTTTGAGTAAAGAACCATCAACAAAGATGGTTCCTCTTTCCATATTAGAGTAGCTTTTGTTTGTTGAGAAGTTAAGTGTGTGCTTCACAGTTGGGTCAACCACTTTACAGAGAGAATCCAGATGTCTCTTATGTTTCAACATACGAGCTTCTCGGTCTGCGTTAGCTGATGACCAGCCACCACCCCACTGAGAAGTGAAAGAACCTGAACCACCCCACCATGAACCACCACTGCCCCATGTATATTGTCCACCTCTGTTCCAAACATCTCCATAAGCTGAGATTTTTGGTGCGGGTGAACTGTATACTTTAGCTGTGGCCGGACTGATGAATGGGTCTACCGTCTTAAAAGAGACTCCACATTCTTTACAGTTGCCATGACCATCATCCTCAGCCCAGTCATCACAAACGTAGCAAAAGTCATCATCCTCATCTCCATCCGAGGTCCAACTGTCTACTGTTCGGTGGGGTCCATGTTCAATAACCATTCGTCAACATCCTCCATTATATCTTTGTCCTCAGCTTTGAATTTAAACTCAAAGCATTTCAAACTTCTCTTTACAGAGCCTACCACGCACTTGTAGATAAACAAGTCTTCAGTTGAGACCATTTCTTGAGCCATCTTAGAAGCTTCATTTCTACTTATAGTTGCTTTAGCCATCTTAGTTGGTAGTTCACCATCCTTTACCAGTCTACGTTTGTATGCACCGATGTGGCGACCATTAACCTCAGTATCGGGAAACACATCTTTAATAATGTGACCCACGATTGTTGGTTTCAGTCCCATCTCTAACATAGCTTTAGCCAACTGATGCCAGTAGCAGTGCTTTCTTCGTAATATTTTTGGTTTCATTATATTCATCTCCGTTTTATAGGCTTCAGCTACGAAACTCAATCAGTCCCCCATAGACTGAATTACTTGCACAATCCTGACTCTCTCAGTGTCATCTCCACCCTGAACAGGGTAGAAAGGTAAGCATGTGTGTTTCAATGCGTCAATCAAAGCCATCCCGTCCACAACCAGTTCGGACACTGCCAAACACATTCGGGTCGAGACTGCTGTGGTTAGTTCGTCCTGCTTATACAGGTCACGAACTCTCTTAGCAAAGTCAGTTATCTTATCAGCGTTGTATTCATCCAACTGAGGACTACGAAGCATGATTAGTTGCTTTTCTTTCTCTACTGGTAAGTAATCTAATTCATATATACCACCAGTGAACCTATCTTTCCATGCTCGGTCCAAGTCATGACTCGCTCCGAGATACTCTCTACCAATGTTCGCAGTTGCGAAAAAGAAAGCTCGTGGGTCTACTTGAACTGAGTCGGAGTCTTCACTCTCATCCAGTGCCAAATACTTCTGACCATCCAATACTGGCATGAGAATGTTGGCCAAGTCACCTGTTCGGTCCCGTGTTACCTCATCCAACATGATAAATGAATCATCCTGAATGGCCTTCACGAACCGAGACGGCTTGAACCAAGTTCCTTCCTCTTTATTATATTTAGTATCACCCAACAACTTAGCTGAGGGGTTCATAGTATCACCAAAATTGAAAGAGTAAAAATCTTTATTGGTGATGTCTGCTAATATCTTACCGAGACTTGACTTGCCACAACCTGAGGGACCAGTGATAAGAATGTTCTTACCTCTAAATACATTTCTCAGCATAGTGTAGAAAGTCAAATTGTCTGCGAATTTGAATTCTTCGGGCACATTGACCGAGCCTCTCAGCTTGGACATTACTGTGTCTTTTTCCACTTCAACGGGTGGTTCCTCTTCGGGCATGGGGCTCTTAGTTCCTACATCGAATAGGTCTTCAAGTCCCCCGTGTGTGTCGGTTTCTTCTACCATCGTATCTCCATCTGCATGGGTCTTTATAAGCGTATCGGTATCTCGTCTCAGTTCGGGGGTGGTTGGGTAGTGTGGTCTATATCCTTTCTTCCATCTCTTTATACCTCGTTTATCAACTGAGACATGCCATGTGCTTCCATCACCACCAATTAGTTCCTTTCCTTCTTCCCATATGGTTGCGGAATCAGATGGTGACGGCCTTCCCTCTCTGTATCGTCTACTTGCCATCAGTTCCCCCTCTTTCTCTTATACATCTTTCTGTCCAGTCGGCTGAGGTCGTAGCCATATGTCTTTACTCCGCTAACTGGCCTAACTGTGCCTTTTACTTGATACTTACTCAGTATACCAGTCAACCTTTTCTTATCATTAAGCTCCATTGAGCTGAGGTCATCAACAAACCGAACTAAGTGCTGGCTCACTGAATAGGCATTGTCTTCAATGTCTCCATAGACCGCTTCCAATGTCTTTCTCAGCGTTTGGAATCGTTTATCCTCAGTTGAGTCAACACTCAACAGGGGTAACTTGTCGTTGTGCTGATTCATATAGGTATGGAACTTCTTTACAGCGTCAGTTTCCATTAAGGCAACACCTCTCTGAACTGAGCGAACGTGTCGAAGTTGTGAGGGTATAGTCCCTCTCTCTTTACTCGAGCGAAGTAGTCCTCGGTTCGCTTGATACGTGCTCCACGTATAGCATCTCCGATACCTCGGTTCGGGTTGACTAACTGTTGTAGTTGTTTTGAGTTCAGACTGAGAAGCATCTCTGCAATTACGTCAGTCGTCATGTCGTCGATTTTGGTCATGGTGTCACAGTGTAAACGGGCTATTTAAAGGTATCGGTGGGTGCACTCAGTTGGCTCTCTATATTAACTATATTAAAGCATGGCTCTATTAAGATATATAATGCTGTAATATAAGAGCTCTACTTATCTCTTAGTAGAGCATGGTATATAGAGCTTTGCTTAATAAAGCCTATAATATAGAGCATACCACTACTTACTACACTTTCTCTCTGCGAACACATTACGCACGAACTAAGCCCTACTGAGCATAAACTGGTTTTAGTTTGGAGGATGAGCTTCAGTTAGCGCTACTAAGCATGCTCAGTTTCTCACTTACAGGGTGCGATGTAGAGCTTGTTTTCTCATCTAGCCCTACCGATGGGCTGAGAAGTTTCTCACCGAGGCATTTCGATGTGCTGAGAGCTAAGCCCAGCTAAGCGTGGGCCCAACTGAGCGTGCTGACTGAGAGGTTTATAGAGCTGAACTGAGAAATCCCTAGGGTTTTTTGAGCTGCGGAAAGGGACCGCTTTAAATACCCCCTTCGACTTAAAATAGGCTATCGTCGAGAAGCACCACCGAAAGGCTTAAGTCATACCACACTACTGGTATAGTATGAGCACAGTAACTAAGAGTGGTCTGCCGTGGCAGTCCCGAAGAGCTGATATGCCTGAATACTTCATTGAAGTAGGCACGACTCCATACGGAAAGTATGGTTTATATAAAGAAATGGTTTCTGTTGGCAGTCATGGCCGAGGAAAACATTTGGAAGTGGCACAGTCTGTAAGAATGTCGAACCCAGAAATCTTTGACCGTCTCCAATTGAGGCAAGTAGTAAGCAGGGGTTAACCTTAAATAGGGACACTCTATTGGTATATTATGAGCAAAGCAAAAATGGATTACCTGTGGGCTCCAAAAGATGAGAATGTGGTTAGTGGTTTGTTAGACCATTTGGGAATTGAAAAGGTTGGAAAATCTGGACGATACCCAACTGGTGTAAAATACGACGCCATGATTTCTATATCTGATGGGATTCACGCAAACGATGAATTCGCTTCGATGGTTGCGACTTCTATCCATGCACTTCAAGGTGCAAGGAGCGAGAAGAAAGGACCTTCGATTGATTCAATTGTTGCAGGGATGCAGTCCGGTAGAATATCGGAAGCAGACCTTAAAGAAGCGATGAAGAAAGCAGGAATTCTTTAGACAAAACGTAGCGGGGGCGATTCTCCCGCACCTTATATTAATGGGGTAGCTCCCTGTTATAGTGGTGGCTGAATAAACGGACCCAATCCGTTAAAGCACTAACGCACCGAAACCGAGAGCCGACTGGCGGAGGAATTAGTGGTTAGGTAGGATGCGATTAAAAACTACTCTTGTAGTTGGGCGCAGACTTGGAGGTAAACACGAGACCTCCTCACACCTTATAGTATTCGCCCTGTGATGAACAGGGCCTTACATTACTATGACAACTGTTCTTAAGAGGGGTGAGTTAAGTGGGACGCCCATATTCTCATTTCGAGAATCTCACCCCGACGTGAACGTATTAGCCCCTTGACCTATCGTTAACGACTAATTAAATAACGAGATAGGAAACGCAGTGCCGGGCCCGGTATATAAGGCGGGGGCTTTACACCTTAATTTTGAAAAAATCCCTAGGCCGCTCTTAATGTGCTTTATATACTACCTCTTTCACTTCACTGCCCCAGCACGCACGACATGCCCCACACTTATTACCTTGTTTAGAGGAGGGACACATATATGAACCTGTGGGTATTATAAACTCTTTTTCATATACTGCACTAACATAATCGAAACTATCTTTTAAGCTCTTATTTTTATTAGGGTTACTAACTCTAATTATTAGGTTGGGTGCAATATCTAAAGAGTGGTCCTTTATTAAAGTATATTCTTTTGTAGGCAACCAAAATTTAACGTGGGGACTTGCCCAAGCTATATTATTAATGTCCTCTAACATTTTTATACCCTGAAGGTCACCACTATCAAACCAACGGAAAACGCCAGTATCTACAATAGGCTTTTTATTATGCATTATAAAAATCATGGCATCTACAAATTTATCACGGTCACCACTCCAAGCGTTAAAGCGCCTTTCTAAAGCGTTCTGGGTCATGGGAAACATATAACGGCCTTTAAGAGCATAACAGTTATAACAAACGGTTCCCTCTTTTTTAGCTAATTTACTCCCAACGTTACACCGACGTGCCGAGATACTCCAAGCGTATGACGGCATTTTAGAGGGTGAACTTAAACCACCCACTATACTCTCAGCTTCTTTAAGACTATTAAACTTATGTAACAACATACTACTACAAAGGCAGGTCCCTATTTAAACTTAACGGAAGAAATCCCTAGGGGTTTTGTCCCCCCTTTATATAGGGGGGTTTTGGGCACGTCGCAAAACAAACCGTTTCCAGTCAGGTTGTGCGAATGCTAACCATCTGTCAAGTTGAGATTAGTTTTTCACAAGGTTTACCAATTGAGGGAATGGAGGGAAGTGTCTCGTAATTAACCGGTTTCACCTGAAGCGGAAGTTTCCTTTAATGAACAACTACAAGGAGGGACCTTATATTTTCCGGAGTGACATGTGCGCATTTTCATGTTGGTCGCTTGGAATGTCTAAATTCAATTGCGTGTGATTAGTCCGTGCCCGTCTCTATAGAGAGTTCAAGCTTTGAACAATAATACAATAGGGGAGGGTTATTTAACCCTTTCCCCGTATGTCTTAACATCTCGGGCGTAGACGTCGCCCATTTCCCAACTGCCATAAGTCATCGGACTTTTAACAGCACAGAACCATCGAGCGAATTTATTCTCAGCTTCTTTTGCAGGTGTTTGATACTTCTTTAAAACTCTCCATTCAAAGCCTGAACGCTCATCTTTGTAAATCTCATACGGCTCATCTACTGATACCGTTTTACCACAAGGATTTTTACCCCTGCCTTTTGCATACTCTTTGCGGGTCATTGCCCCACAGGTGCCTTTTACCATACATTACAATAGTTACCATACTTATAAGGTTATGGGTAGGTTCTCACGAGGAGGTAGTGTATTTTATATATAGGGGTATATAAAGCGCCTATGTCCCGCGTGCATAAAATCCCTAGGGTATCTTACTTATATAGAGGGGTTTAGGGACAGCACCCACAGCAGGGTGCGTCCTCGCATTTACGTTTTAATATACAGAGGTCTCCATCTTCGTCCTCTATAATATATTCCATATCTGCTAAAATATCAAGAATGCTTTTCATCGTGCTCCAGAATTCTAATGTGTTCCTTTTCTATCTGCTCAGTTAGTTGGGCTGATATCTCGTCCAGTATATCTCCGATGTTCATCTCTTCTCCTTTCTCGGGTCATCTGTCAGTCCCAATTTTATGGCCTCTAATTGCTCATAAATCTCAAGGCTGTGCATATTCTTAGTTGAAGTGCGTGGCCTCGCCTGTGCTTTCCTGAATCGGAACTCGTTTCTCATCACGTCTCTAAAGCTCATAGAATACCAATAGGGAGCCACTATATAAGCGTTGCCCCTCCGAGGAAATCCCTAGGGTTTTTCTTTATATAGGCAGTTTTAGAAGGTGCCCAGCTTCAGAGGTTACACGGTTAAGCGTCTTCTATTAAAGCGTGTGGGTCTGCGTCTTCATGGTCTATAAAATAGTATAAACATGCTTCCACAGTTTCTAAATCGGTTACTTGATTTTCTGCTTGGGATGTTCTTATGTATGGTGGAATGTTTTTTTCCATCTCATTTCTTAAACTATTTAGACGTGCTATTAATTCACTTCTCATCATTTTTCAACCTCTTTTCTTAATTTTTCATCTTCTTTAAAGATTAAATCTAATTCTTGGATTCTTGAATAAACTTCTTTCTTCCATCGAACTAAATCTTGACCTTTCATTTTTCGTCCGGTCATTGTGTATTCGTCAGCCCAAAAGCTAACCATACCTTTTATACAAGTTAGTGCACTGGATTCAAAACCTTTAGCCTCAGGGCTCCAAGAATCTGATTCACGGGCTAATCTTAACATTCTTTTAATGAAGTCCATATTTAATAATCTTCTCCTTGCCAAAATTCGGCGAAGTATTCACTATCGCAATCTTCACATATTCCGCCATATAGTTGGCGCTCAAGCTGACAGTTATCACACTGCCCAAAGTCGTCTTCACTCATGTTTTACTCTAATTTAAGTGTAGCGAGAGAGTATTTAAAGCTTTCTCTTGGAATCATATATAAGTCTCACCGAGCCTTATATAGTGCGTTATAGGTCCCGCTCCACTTTTTTGAGTTTTGTCGACGATAGAAATAAAAAAAAACAAATTTCCCTAGGGTTTTATTGTTCTTTATATAGGGGGTTATAACTGGCAGTTCCGACGGGATTCGAACCCGTGTCCAAAGGTCGAAAGCCTTCGATGCTGGTCCACTACACTACAGAACCACTAGTATTATAAGGTAGGGATGCGTCGCTACGTTTAACGCTCGGTCTCGAGAGCACAACTCTAAGTTGTGGTTCGGCCTTCGCCCTCACTTGTCAGGCGTCCCCTTTTGGTTAAGTTAAACTTTGAGTTTATTAGACTCGTGGCGTGACACTAGAAGCCACCCACAACAAGTAAGTAAAGCAAACCGGTTAACCGCCGTTTTACTAAACTCTTAACCTCATGGTTAATATAATTGTGGACCAGAGCACTCCCTAATTAAGGCGCTTCATGCATCTCCACCGTCGGGATTCGGCCCCTGAAACGGCTGGTTCTGATAGTCCACTTTTATTGTGTTTTGCTTATGCGTATCTGCGTGAAAACATCGACAGGATGACGATGACTTCAGACAAATATTCTTGATATTCGTTCATATTCTTACCTCTAATATACCATAGGTGGGGAGTGTAATATAGTTATGGGTCAAGGGTCTCGACGATAACTTGAAAAACCTATATTAGGGTATATAAAGGAAGAAATCCCGCTCACGTTTTTTTGAAAATCCCTAGGGGATTTACTTATATACCCCGGTGGACACTTAGTAATAGCCCTCAATGAATTGTCTTTTACATTTCGGGCAGTATTGGTATTTACCAATTCCTGACGTCTTGCAGTATACGTCATTGTGTTTTACACAGTTGATTTGTTTCATTATCAGTCCATCCCCCGTTCTATTTAGTGACCCCATTTTTGGTCGTGGACATCATACGCTGCGGCGCAGTTGTCGCACACATCTTGAAGCATTCTAAGTTGTGTAGGCTTAGAATCACACCATGCACATTGTTTAGCCATTATATTTACCTCGTGCTACTTTTACTAATAATTTTTGGTTATCTTTGCTGTGTGCATAGAATACCTCAAAGTCTGCACTGCCACCCAATCCTGAGTAGGTGTGCCATCGGCTCATTACATTTTGTTCGTTAGTCATGTTTTCCTCTAATATACCAGTGACTACCAATGATATATAGTTATGGGTGACGCCTATCGACGATAACCCCTAAATCCTATAATGCACTATATAAAGGAAGAAATCCCGCTCACGTTTTTTTGAAAATCCCTAGGGGATTTACTTATATACCCACTTCTAAAACATACCACACATCTAATAATAATGTTTCACTTATTAGAAATGCGATAATATATTTTAGGCGCCACATTTTAATCCACCTTTAGAATTTTACATGAGCCCCATTTTTCAATTTCCCAATCATCTAAAACTTGACAGGTGCCATCTTCTGGCGTGGCACATATAGGGCAATAATATTTATTACTAAAAATAAAATCTTTGGCATCCCAGCTTTCAGGCTTTTTAAAATTCAATTTTTCCATTGTTAAATGGTCGGTCCACTCTTCACTCATCTTTACGTTTTAATATGCAGAGGTCTCCATCTGCATCCTCTATAATTATTTCCATGTCTGCGAGTATATCAAATATTGATTTCGTTTTGGGCTTAATGTCTTTGGCGATTCTGCGCCATCTTCTATTAAATTTTAACATTGTCTGCCTCTCGCATTAGCTAACTTTTTTTCAGCCATTGTTTTGGCCCAGTAAATTTTTCCACAACCGTTTAAAATGCATTTGCATCCAACGTCTGCGTCATGTTTACAGAAAACACAGAAGCCACCAAGTGACCCCCAGCCATCACCAGAACCACCACATTCTGGGTTTTTACAATTTGGTCTAACCATTGTATTTACCTCGTGCAACTTTAACCAAAAGTTTTTGGTTGGTTACCGTGTGGGCATAAAATACCTCAAAATCTGCACTACCACCGAGTCCGGTGTAGGTGTGCCATAGGCTCATAGTTAACTGTTCGTTATTCATGTTTTCCTCTAACCTAACTCTAACGAGAGACTATATAAAGATTTGCTTTTTATTTGTATATAAAGGTAGAGGTGCCTTATATAGGGCGTTATGGTTCCGGTCCACTTTTTTAGGTTTTGTCGACGATAGAAAGACATAATTTTCTATATAGGGGTATATAAGTAAAAATTAAAAATCCCTAGGGAATTTTAGGCTTATTGTTCTTTATATAGGGGGTTGTAGACGGCTGGCGAAATTATTCGCCAGTGTCGATTAAAATTTCCTGAATATCTCTAATAGCTTCTACATAATAATTTATATCATCATCCTTTAGCTTTCCGAAAGTTTCTATATCCCATTGAAGGGAGTTCATAGCTATAATTAATTCGTTTATTTTCATTTAGTCACCTCCTGTTATATATTCCATTCTGGACATTGTATTTTCAAGTTTCCTGTATACCATATCATCACGGCTACCGTCACCAAAAGCTAATTCCATGCCCAAGCATAGAATGAAGTCTGGCCAATTTAAGTTATTATGTTCGCTCATATTTATTCTTTTACCTCTATATACACAGTAGCTACATATGATATATACTTATGGGTGAAGCCCTATCGTCGTGAACCCCTAAATCCTATAATGCACTATATAAAGGAAGAAATCCCGCTCCATGTTTTTAGAAAAATCCCTAGGGGATAGGGGGGGGGTATGGGGGG
>Ga0209756_1000300_pt1 | contig 48359 bp, 122 predicted proteins | sample ETNvirenome_6_85_FD_184071 | JGI IMG/M metagenome (GOLD analysis project Ga0209756, IMG submission 184071) | Marine viral communities from the Pacific Ocean - ETNP_6_85 (SPAdes) (version 3) | ecosystem: Environmental > Aquatic > Marine > Oceanic | place: Pacific Ocean | collected 2013-06-19 | reverse complement strand
CTGAGTATTCAGCGAGATTCGCATCATCAATTGTGAGGATTGGTTCTGGCTCGACACACGATACAAGGATGACTGTTAATAAAAGTACTAAGAGTCTCCAACTATACGACGCCATGTAAATAAATATTATTGTCTGAGAAGTCTGGAGATAAATTATGAAGGTGTCAATAATAACCCTTAGGGAGATGATTCGCCATGAGTTTAGTAGGCTTATATTGGTCGAGGATAAAGGGGACGACTCCGCGTATCCTGGAGACCTAGGTGTAGGAACACCTACGGGCACACCGGAAGACATCGGCCAGTATGTGACCGCCGACGAAGAGGAGACAACTACGGAGATGGGAACAGATGATGACCCTACCGATCCGGCCCATGCCCAGAAACAGAAGGAACTTCGATTACAGCAGACTGCTCTGGCGCAAAAGCGACAGGATCTTGCTACAGGATAGAATTGATGAAACTGCTGCGCGAATATATTCGTCGAACTTTAACTGAAATAGTGGGCGACCACTGCGATTGCCTGGCTGTCTTTGATTTTGATGATACACTTGTAACATCTGACAGCACAACTCGAGTGGTTCATGCTGACGGTAGTGTGGAGCGGCTTACCCCTGCATCATCTGTTCTTTACAGTCCTCAGCCTGGAGATAAGTTCGATTACAGTGAGTTTGATTCTATTAAGGATCCTAAGCCGACGAAGTATCTCAATGTACTTCGTGATGCCATAATTACATGCGGCGCCGATTGTGTCTTGGTTTTGACCGCGAGGGCTCCCACTGCAGGGCCAGCCCTTCAGGAATTTTTTAGTGATCTAGGGGTTTATGTGGCTGATATCGTCACGGTGGGTGGCAATAATATAGGCAGTGAAGCTGCAGCACAGGCTAAGGCCTTGGTTATTAAGGACTATGCCTCTCGCTTGCGTGCCCGAGGATTGACCGTCATTCACTTTTATGACGACTCCCAGGCTAATATAAACGCCGTTAAAGCGATTGCGCAGGATCCTATTTTTATAGGTGCTGATGGCGTGCCTGCTATTGAGGTTGTAACTCACAAAGTAGACGTAGGATCTGAGCACGGTGGCTGAGGCTGCTCCGAGTTCCATTGCTACCGCCGATATTGTCATTGCAGTCCGCGCCCTTAACTTTGGAGATCGAAAGGTCGCATCGGGCTCCCCCGGCTTCGTTAAGCATATTGATCATATTAATGGTTGGTATCATGTCATTTGGTGGGGTGGCATATGCTTGGTTAGGCGACAGGATATTGCAAGATTATTCTAAAAACTTGCATCTTATTAATATAAGACACACATAATTCATTATAATATTCTAATAGAATAATAATAAGTCACATTATATTAAATTTAGGAGAATATATGATAACTATTAATAGACCCACAGGCGCTTTGATCGCCTCTTTTTTTACGCTTGCGTTATTTTGCACGAGCTGCACACCCAAAAATATCATTGTTAATGATGATGATGATATTATAAATGTCGTAGACGATGATGATAACACCCCAGGACCAGCTGACGACGATGATACCAGCATGCTGGCGACATCTTTAACAGGTATTGTTATAAGCGCTTATGGACAACCTATTAGCGATGTTACGGTAGCAATATTAAATACAGATTTTGAAACTGAGACAGATGCTAATGGGCGTTTTAACCTCACAGGTCTTTCGATTTCGCCTCGTGAAATTGTAACGTTTCGTAAAAATGCATATGCACGTAGTAGCGTGCCAATCGAATTAAGAGAGAATACAGAGAATAATATAGTTCAGCGTATGACAGAGGTGGATTACACATTCTCTTTTGATGCAGGTAATGGATATACCTTTACTGATAATGAATCTCTTCAACTTGAGCTACCCCCAGAAAATATTGTTGATGCTAAAGGAAATTCCTATAATGGATCTGTTATAGCAGAAATAACTGTTTTTGATTTAGTTTCCGATTTTAATTTCGGGAATGAAGTTCTTGCTGCACCCGGAGATTTTACAGCAATTAATAGCAAGGGAGAAGATAAGACTTTAGAATCTTTTGGAATGATTCAGGTTAACTTAACCGCTTTATCTGGAGAAGATTTGCAGTTAGGATCTCATGCTTCTGTAATTCGTTTACCAGTTCAGGTTGCCGGTGTTCCCCCTGTTATTGGAGACGAAATTTCTGCCTGGAGCTATAATGAGCCTCTAGGAAAATGGATAGAGGAAGCTATTGGAACTGTCGCTGAATATGAAGAATCGCTTGTGTGGGAGTTCGAGGCGCCTCACTTTTCCACATGGAATTGCGATCGTCCAATTTCAACTCATGGTTGCCTGACGGGAACTATAACAGATTCGGTAGGCGTGCCTAGAAGCGGTGCCACAGTTAGGGCAGTAGGAATCACTTACATTTCAACTACAACAGCTCGAACTAGCCAAGATGGTTCTTTTTGTTTGGAGGTTAAGAATGACGAAACGGTATGGGCAGAGATTTCTTATTCTATTGCCGGTCAGACAGCAACCCAACGAACTGACCCAATTACTATTTCAGCAGGACAAGCCAGCTGTTCACTCGGTGAAGGTACATGCGATGATTTAGGAACTATCTCAGTTGATATATCTACCTGTGTATCAGGTGTTGTAATCGACTCGCAGAATAATCCAATAGTTGGAGCTCAGGTATTTTCCCCAGCCGGTGGTATTGCATCAACTGATGCCTCCGGTGGATTTTGTTTGACGACCCAAGTATTTCAAGCAGCCGATATTTTTGTGCAGTCTTTAGTTAATGAGATTGCATATCAACCTGTTCGAATGTATACACAACCAGGATTTCCAAGCTGTCAAGGTGGGTGTAGCAATATAGCAATTATACGCCCATATGCTGACACATCATGTGCTCATGGATTTTTGGTAATTAATGACTCCCCGGCTGCAGGAATACCGGTAAATATATATGATGATGAATTTCCGGCTGCTCCTATTGCCTCGACTATGACAATGGCTAATGGTGATTTTTGTGCCCAGGTTCCTGCCGGGATTACGGCAACAGTTCAGGTTGGTTTCGGTGCTGAGCTCTGTGCATCGGAGACATTGAACACAGATAATTTAGGTGGGGAAGCTTGCGCTGATGACGGACAATATGGTGAATGCTATAGTCTTAGTGGCTTTGTATGCGCTATGTAATAAAACAGTTGTATCATGGTTAATTTATGCATATTACTTTAAAAAAGCATAAAATAACCTGTACACTCCTTCTACCGTGATTACATTAAGACAGTCCTCGGATGCGGGACTATTTTAGGAGATAAAATTAATGAGTGAGATTATTCGATACAAGAACGCCAACGACCGGTTCAACCGCCTTTTTGAAAACTTTTTCGCGGATTTGCCGATTGGAATGAGTGTGCGTTCTGTGAGCCCTTATAACACTACTGAGGTGGCCAATGGGTACCCAAGCGCCAACACCTACAAGAACGACACCGGATACGTTGTCGAGGTGGCGGTCCCCGGCGCCAACAAGAACAACATCGACATTAATGTCGATGGCGGCGTCCTGATCATCTCTTCTAATATGAGGGGTATCAAGGAGGACAATGAGGTTGCGTATACTACTCGTGAGTTTGCATACACCTCGTTCGAGCGTAGTTTCCGACTTCCAAGAAATGTTAATGGTAATGACATTTCAGCGGCTTATCGTGACGGTGTTCTGACCGTGACGGTGCCGATAACTACTGGTGAGACTGGCCGACGCATTAGCATCGACTGAGCTGCACCATACTTATTGTAGTTAAAAGACAAAAGGGGCACCCTTCGGGTGCCCCTTTTTAATTTGTCCCTACTTGTAAATTCGTTATTTTGCTGGGTATATTTTATCCATGAGTGACAAAAATATGAATTATATGAGTGCGTATTGTTGCGAGAATGCATTGGCTAAGATGCAGCTTTTTCACGAGGATATGCTTTCTACCTTTAAACATCATGGCATGGATTTTTTGGAGAATTTAGGCCGACGTAATATTGTAATGTCCCAGGTCATGGAAGCCTACTTTGCTAAGGAGATTGCTAAGGAGACGGGCATGGAGGTTATCTCTGATGGAGCTACCGGCCGCGCCGATATTGTGATTGAAGAACTCGGCCGAGAGGTTGAGTGCAAGCTTAACACACCACATGGCAAGCGCAGTCACTCACTTCAGGCTGATTGGACTTCCCTTAAGAAGAAGCGCGTTGACTATCTCTATCTTATTGCAAATCCTGAATTTAACAAGTTTGCCGTTCTTTTGTTCGAGGAGATGGGCCAGGAGTTTTTTCATCCACCCGCCCCAGGAAGCAGGAACAAGGTGCGAATTAGGTTGGACAAGGCCATGAAGAGGTGCCAGGTCCTGCACGGCGATGCAATCAGCATTAACGCAGAGGAGATCCAGAAGATTGATCGCGCACTTGAAGGACTGGATGCCTCTCGTCGTGAGAGGTTACAGGGTCTTGGTGAAAGAATAAGAAAGACATCTCCCAGGGCGGTTGCTACCCGGAAAAAGCTGGTCGCCACTACTCAGCGAGAGCGCGCTCGTTTCGATCGAAAGCGAGAGAAGCTCATGGCACGCCGGACAAAGTGGCACGACGCCCCAGGAAAGTGGAGCTTTGGGCTTCGTCCAATCTTACAGGATTAAGGGATGTACGAGTACAATGCGGAGGTGACATCGGTCTACGATGGCGACACCTGTACAGCCACCATCGATCTTGGATTTAAGCTTTTCACCCGAAAGGCAAAGCTCAGGCTTAGCGGTATTGACACCTATGAGCTTAGGTCGTCTGACATGGGCGAGAAGATGTTGGCCGTCGAGGCCCGCGACTACTTGCGAGGACTGATTCTGGGGTGTAGGGTTAGGGTCAAGAGTAAGCGGAAGGGTAAGTATGGCCGCTACCTCGTGACCATCTGGCTGCTGGATGATGATGATAATATTATAGAGCCTAGTGTCAATCAACAGATGATTGATACCCAGCATGCTCGTGTCTATAATAGGTGACATTTTCTACGCTAGGTGATATTTATCAAACGAGGCGATGTTTACGTTATGCCTCATAGGAGATTTTCAAAATGGAACTTTGGGAAAAGAAGCTTCGTAACGCTATTAGAACTGAGATTCGCGGACTCGTTAACGAGGGTAAGCTTGACCTCAGTGTCATTGCCGAGAACCTTGAGCTGGATGTTAGTGACCTGCTGTCCGAGGCAGACCAGGAGGCCGCAAAGGTCGTTGTCGACGCCGACGCCGACGGTGTTCACGTTGAGGTGACACAGGGCGCTTCACAGGCTGGTGACTCTGAATCTTTCGCCACAGACACTTTTGGAGACGTGGAGGCCACCGAGGAGATCGGTGGTGTGGCGTCCGAGGTCAATGAGACTGACGATGCTGAGGACGTAGTTGTCGCTGAGCGCTGGCAGCGTCTTGCTGGCCTAATCCGCGACTAGTCATTTAGTCTAGTAAAAATAGTTCCTGCATATAGGCGTACCTGAGGTGTGCCTTTTTGCATATGGGGCGTATAATTTGCGCTTGAGTTAGATAAAATGGTGAAGCTCTTTGTATTTATATTAACGTCATAACTATGGTGAGTGGGCAATGAGTGAGAAGTTGTTGCGAGAATTGATTAGAACCCGACTCTTGGTTGAGCAGACTGAGTATGATTCCGCATGTCAGTATGAAATAGATATTAATAACAGCCTGGCCGCAGTAGGCCTTCGTTCTCCTTTCGTGCCTCCGCCTGATAAACCTAATTTTTGTTTTGGAACTGACACTGGGGCTGATGCATATTTTAATGCATATAATCCAGCCACAGAAAAAGTGGAGGAATTTGGCCTTGAACTTAAAGCCGGCTCAGGTAAAAAAGAGGTTAAGTCGCTGTCAACCCATCCTGTCGCGATTAAATTGTTGGGGTTTATACAGGAGCAGAATACAACTTCATTTTTGACAGAACTTCTAGGTGCAGATTTTAGAAAGAACAAAGGAACAGGTAAGGGCTTGATTCTAACTGGTCTTCCACCAGAAGTGGATTTAGATAGTGTTGTAATACCTGATGCTTCCTTATTTCAAATAGCAGAAGAGCTTAAGGCCGCCCAGGATTTATCAATATCGGCAGCTGCAGATGGTGCTATAAAGGGCATGAAGCTTTACTATTATTTTGGTCGAAAAGACACAACTACAAAACACCTAGGCATTAAATTGCCTTTTAACCTGGGCGACCCTGATCCCTCTCTTATCGGAACATTTGAAGAGGCGTATGCTTCCCACGGTGTAAATTACGTTCAGGTTGAGGGAATGGGAATGTTCTGGATGGGTCGCGACCCGCTGGCACTTGAAAGTGCATTAGACTGTTCAGCATTTTCTGGCAATGTTAGGACATCCGCTCGTTATAGGTTTAAATCTTCCAGTAGCGCATCGGCTAGTGTAAAGATTGATAATCTAATTGTTGAGGCAGACGGTGAGGAGATGGAAGTTAGCTGTGCCGTTCTGGGTCGAACATATTATTTTTTTGTTGTTGAGGACTTGTCTGGTGCATCAGTGAGTGGTTTTAATTTAGACGATGCTAACGCGCCACAACGTTTAGCCGCTGCGGTTGAGTCACCCCCAATACCTCCTAAAATAGAAACTTTGGATGAGATCAGGATGAGAAAATTTATCCGTCAAACTTTACATGAAGGAAATACAAAGGGTGATCAATATGAACGACTCCTTGTAAATGCATTGAATGCTGCCAACGGGCCTATTACTGCTGATATGCAGGACAGCATAGAATATGATTTTGACCTTTTTAAAGGAGATCAGACGGCCCAGGTAGAAGTAAAGCTTTCGAGCACCGATCAGCTTGGTAAGGTTAAAAAAGACGCCCTGACTTCTTTTGTGTTCAATTTTGAAAACGATAGGTTTGAGTACTCGAGAGATAAGATTGCAATGAAAGGCAGTAGGCTTAAGACTGCACAAAAATTTGCAGTTGATAAGTATGACTTTATTTCTGAGATGATGGACGCCGCCTTAGGCGCTTTAAATGATCCGGCTGTTGTTGAGCACTTTAAAAAGACCATTCCCGGATGCACGCCAGAAAGTGAATCTTTTGCTCTAAGGCGTGCTACCAGGGAAAAAGGGATGGGAAAATTAAAAATTTCAGACACAAGTTTTCCTGAGGATACACTCAAGCAGCTTTGTCCCATGAAAGTTGAAGTGAAGCCTAGCAATGATAAAGCAGACGCTATATACAGGAGAATTGATGCAATAGTCCCTGGATCCGTAATTCAAAAAATGATGAAATCAAAAAATGATTACCTGATCATCGGTAATAATGATGAAAAAGCTTTTTCTGGCCGGATAGGAACAGTTGGTCGTGGCGATCCGCTAGGGTTAGGTGTGGCACCTTTTGAATTTGGTGATACTAGGATTGAAATAAGATGGGGAAATAAAGGTAGCACAGAAAATCCTAAGCATTCTTTTACTATGGAAACGAGATCCATTGATGAAATATTGGGCGGAACATCTTTTTCTTCCCCTCAAGATTTTCCAGGCAATCAATTGAGCGAGACACCGCTGAGAAAGGTGATATTAAGTTTTCTCTCAGAGGAGCTCACTAAGACCGACAAGAAAGAAACACCCCGACTAGTCACTGAGTCCGGCGATTCAGAGTTTAAACCATCACAGGACTCTCCTCGTAATATTGCCCTTCGTCTCCTCGAAGAGCACGGCTTGGAGCCGGCCATGAATATTGCAGCTCGTGATGGTGACTTCGCTGTCCTCAAGATCCTGATGGACTTTGGACCCGATGCAGCCTCAGACGTTCGTCACTTCCCGTTTGGTAGGATGTGATATCCCTGCCGCCCCTTCGGCCTAAGCTTCGTGTCATCCGTGACGTGGCCGTAGGTGCTGGGGAGGTGATAGCAGACTTTGTAAGTGTCGCACGAGATTCGATTCGCGCCTTTAATAACCTGCATCGCAAGACACGATCTATTCGGGTGGGTGACATGGTGGTTATTCGAATGGGTGATGTGAAACGCGGGACACAGGAGCTAGTCGGTCGATCAGGCGTGGTGATCTACAAGAGTAACAATCCCGTGTTCTGTCGTTATAATGTTTTGATTGACAGTAGGCGAATTAGCCTAGACGTTCAGGAGATTGAGAAGTGCTAGCACCTCATTTCAAATAATTCATTGAGCGGTTTACGCCGGTGTCTAATATTTATAGGGAGCGTGGTGTCACCACGGAAAGGTTCTAAAAAATGAAACTAACTGCAAAGCAGCTTCGACGCATTATCAGCGAGGAGGCCGGCCGCCTCAACGAGATCTTTACACCTGTTGGTGGTATCGGCTTCGGTGACCTCCCGCGTCGCCCCCGCTCCGACTACCATGAGCTAACTATCGTGGACCAGGCATACGATGATTTGGTTAATGAGGCTGATGATGATGTCGATGAAGCCAGCGCGGTACCGCTTATAGGGGCCTCTTTGGAGGATCGCATTGCCGTTCTTGAAAAGAGAGTGAATGACCTTGTAAAACAGCTTGATATATCTGCCCATCCTGGAGAGTAACATGAAACTTTCATCAAAGCAACTTCGGCGCATCATCCGGGAGGAGGCCAGTCGCCTCAACGAGAACTTTACGCCGACGTTTGGCATCGGGTTCGGTGATACTCCCCGGTGGTCGAGCGCTGATGAACAGGGTCAGGAGCTCATAAACAAGGCCTACGACGACTTGGTCCGCGAGTCCGACATGGACGAGTGCGGGATGGATGATTTAGGCGATGGTCCGACACGCAGTCACGCTGACTTCACCGGTGATGTCGCCGACCTTCCCGGCGAGGAGGCTTTTGGCCTTGGACACGACGCCGGCTACGAGCAGGCCTCAGTCGATCCTGCGCAGGCTGTTGTTGATCAGGTGATCCAGAGTGGCGTCAGCGTCGAGGACGTCGTCCACAAGTTGATAGCACACATTAGCAGCCGCGACTAGGAGGTGCCATGTCGGCTTCCCTGCTGACCATATCCAAGCAACGCCTCAGGCAGATTCTCCAGGAGGAGGTCACTGTCGGTAATGTTAAGCGTGCTGTCACTGATAGGCTAGGTGACAGTGTTCCTCGAGGAGGTGTCAGTGCTCGGGTGGCTGATGAGTATCGTGTTCCAGTGGATAATGTTCCAGGAGATCCTAAGATGGGAACCACCTTGGAGAAATATGACACCATAGAGTTCACCGCCCTATTACAACCTGGAACAACAGTTGATCAGGCCGAGCAGTTAGCTAACGATCTGGAGCGCGCTCTGGAGATGAAGGACCTAGGATCCACCAGTCAGGAGCCCGGTATAGGACAGTTTTCTATTGATGGCACCTTCGCGGTCTCTGAAGAGGATGTCGCCACGACGGCAGGTACCGAGACAAGGGTCAAGATTGTGGGCAGGCTTAAGGATGGATTTCCTGAGATGGCTCAGCCGGTAGGCAGCGGAGGCAGCACCTCGAAACCGCTGACACCGGGCTTAGCTGCTAGCATGGACACCGCCAGGACACCCTCCACTCCGGGCCAGTGGAGAGGTGGAGCCGCCAAGGTGGTGGAGCGGACCGAGACCATGTGGCTCCCGCGTAAGGCCCTTACCACTGTCATGGAGCACCTCGAGGATGAGGAGGCTACTGACGCCGAGTGGTGGAAGGCAATGCTTGATGATGTGGTCGAGGAGCAGGCCAAGGAGATAAAGAAAGATGTGACCATCCACGACTGGGCAGCGTTTCTCAAGGGGACATTTAATTTTGCTAAGGAGGCCATTGACCTGGTCAGCTCAAACAATGCCAAGACCGTTGCCATTCCCAACGACCAGGTGCTGAAGGACGAGGTCCAGGCAGCCTACGAGAGGAATGACAGCGGTGTCTTCGGTGATATTCCAACAGTGAGAAGCCCCCGTGTCAGTGAGTCGTTGGATCCGCTCCGTCGAATAGTCCGCCAAATTATTAGCGAGTCCTGTTTATCCAAAGACGCTTAGCAGTGGTATAATATCATAGTGATTGGGAGGTTGCATGTTGGCCTGCAGGATTTGTGGATTGTCGCCCGCTAAGATTATATCCAGTAAGTATCTTTCCCTGTGTCCGACCTGTGACGATGCCACTCCGCCTAAGTTGAACCAGGTGGACTTTGATGTCGCTTACTGGCCTAACGCGGAGCAGGTTCCCCACTATGTCCGCCGCGACTTTTATTCTGACTACGTTTATTCCTCCCATGGGATGGATGACTATATCCTGGCGACCGCTGTAATTCGCGCAGGCACCATGGTCAACATCCGGGGTTTCGAGGGAGAGCTGACTGGCCGATCCGCCGTCCTTCTTGAAGAGCTTCGTCCCGACGCATCTCACGTGCCCATTCTTTTGAATGGGAAGCGAGTGAATGCACGGCGATGGGAGATCGCTTTTCAGGTAGCCTCCGCATAAACGTCCCTATCTCATTATAATTTTTTCATTTTCCTGATATTTTATTATATGACAACTTGCTCAGGAAGGGGCGGTTCGCCGGATTGCTCTATGATAAATTTTATTAGGATCGGTCCCGGTGATATTATTAGATACGGTCGTGCTGTCGGTGTTGTCCTAGAGGTGACAACAGAGAACCCGTCTCCCACCCCCGGCTGTTTGATACATTGGCTGCTCAGCGCGCCTTATGATTCTGCCCAGGATTGGGTGCTAGTCGATTCGCTTGAGGTGCTGCGTGAATCCTAGCAAGGGGCGCTCTACATTTTTGAAAATAGAATATATTGCCGGAGCCGGTCCTAGGACAACAGTGGTTGTTGGGGGCACGGGAGGTAAGAAGAGAATGATGGCGATCCTTAGGGAGGTCCACCCGGAGTGGTTGATCCAGAGCGCTGATGTTATTCGGCGACCTAGCTATGCGGTTAAGTGGACATCGCCGACAAGGAATAAAAGGAAGTAACGACAATATTTATCTTCGTGATATTGTGGGAGTGAGTAGTGAAACTAACTACATCGAGATTAAAAGAGATAATTTCCGAGGAACTCTCCGCCCTTGCGGAGGACACCGCTGCCTCGGTTAAGTCTGTTGCACAGTCTGCACACGCTGGTTGCTCTAAGGCAGTCGCCGCTGCAATCGGCAATGATGAAGAGATCGTGAGGCATTTCCTGTCAGCAGTTCGCCAGGACTCAGGCTTAGAGCCGGCCCGTATCTTACGCGACGTTATTAATAACTACTTTACGCAAGAGGACCTGGATGACATTGCACTTGAGATAGGTGCTGCTGCCGTCGAGGCTGCTGTAGAGAATCCTGAAATCGATAATCTCCCACAGTCCGGCCCCTCACATGCAAGTGACACCCAGGCTATTAAGCCTCTTGCTCCTGGCTCTACCGAGTGGATTGATATTCCCGGTGAGGAGCAGGGTAGCTAGTAGCGCTCGCGATGGGGCACAGTCGCTTTTACGCTCGCGGTTGGGCTATATTTACTTTTTCATTTTCGTCACGACCCAACCAGTGGGTCGGCTCCGAAAATTCAGGACACCGGGATGCCTAACACGCCTGAGACCATACGAATGCTGGACCCCCTGCTGCTCTGGTGCGCCTACCTGGTGGTGCTGAGCGCCGGCCTGTTCCTGATAGTTGTTACCCACCCACGTGTAAAGCCGCCCCGACATGGGGTATATTATAACAGTCGACGGGACGATAGTGTCCCACCGACACAACCAAGGGTCCCAGGACCCACCGACGAGAGAGACTAGAGATGAGCCAAGGAGTACAACAGTTTCACACCGACCGCCTGGCAGTGATGCCGGAGGATGACCTGAACCGCGCCCTGCGACGGGCCCAGGAGCAGCTCGGCAAGCTGCGCCGCGAGGGGACCTCGTTCGGCCTCCGCCAGTACGCGGAGATCGAGGTCTGCTACCTGCAGCGTGAGGCAGAGGTTCGAGCCAGGCGCCGGATCGCCCACGACAGGTGGCTCCGAAGCCGGCCTGACCACAACGCCGCCGCCCCCCGCGGGGGCCGTCGGTGACGGAGCTACGACTGCGAAATCCCCAGTGGACGGCGAAGGACCTGGAGTCCTGGGCGCTGTGCTGGGCCGAGCTCTGGCACGCCGGGGTCAGGTGGGAGTGGAGCGACGACGACGCCTGGAATCCGGAGATCGATCACCGGGTGAAGGTGGAGGCTCATGAGCCTGACAGCCTGGACGGCTACATCCCACTTCCCGAGACCGCCGTCCTGCTGCAGCTGTGGGCCGGCGTCCGGACCTGCACCATCGAGGTCAGCGACACCTGTCACTACGAGCTTGAGTCCCTAGTGGACCGGCGGTGCCGCGTCCAAGTCCGGGTGGCCTAGGAAAAAATCGTGATCGAGCGCGAGCGCAAGCGGGCGCTGGACGAGGAGTTCCAACGGGCCCTGTCCGGCGATGTCGACGACTTCCCATGGGGCCTGACCCCGGACAGGGTGGCCGAGCTGCGCCCGACGCAGGACGACATCGAGCTGTGGCTGGTGACGGTCCACTACCCCGACGTCACCCGGGCCTCCCAGCTGACCAGGGGCAGGAAGGGCTACTTCACCCGTCGACACCGCCGGGTCTGGCGTGCCTGTGCCACCAGCTACGACGCCCTTGACCGGGACGGCCGGCCTGGGTACTACGAGGTCTGGACCACCGGCAAGTTCAGCTGGGACGACCACTCCGGCCTGGGGACCGTCTGGGGCCGGAGCACCGTCCACGCCCGCCAGGTGGCCCAGCTGCTGTTCGGTCACGTGGCCGGACCGGATCGCTACTACGGGGATTCCGGCCGCGGCGAGGTCAGGGTCAGGTTCCTGGGCGGCAGCCTGGGGGAGGGCGAGGAGTCAGCCAGGATTCGGCAGTCCGAGGATATCAGCAGCATCGAGAAGCTGCTGGGCAGTGCCAGGAAGGCCGCAGCCCGCGAGACCGATCGGATCGAGCTGTTGCAGGCCCGACTGGACGCCATTGCAGCCGTGGAGCTGACGCCGTGCGCCTGACGTTTAACAGTCCCGTCACGCGTGGTAGACTATAGGAGGAGCCGACAAATGAATCTAGGATATCGACATGGGACTGCCTAAACTAGTCAGGGACCTGGTTCCCGAGCACATTGAGAACGATGGCCGGATCGCCGTCTACAGCGTCGCCGACGGCTTTAAGGACATGGTCTACCTGCTGCGGGATAAGATGGACGAGGAGGTGGAGGAGCTCCTGTCGGGCCCGTGCCTGGAGGAGGCCGCCGACTGCTACGAGGTGCTACGAGGCCTGGTCCGACTGCACGGCATGCGAATGGAGGACGTCATCAAGGAGGCCGACAGGAAGGCCGCCGACTGCGGAGGCTTCGATCGCGGGTTCATCCTGGAGGCCGTCGAGGAGAAAGGGTGAAGAAGCTCAAGAAGCGTGGACCCAAGAAGCGCGAGCGCAAGGCAGCCCAGCGCCGACTGGACAGCATATCTCAGATGATGTCGGATGCCAAACAGTGCACCGAGTGTGGCGCCGAGTTCAGCATCACCGAGTCCATGGACTGGCAGGTCTTCGTCACCCCAGCCCGTGAGGTCCGGTTAACGTGCACCGCTTGCCTGGGAGCCGATGCGTCCGGGTGACCTAGTTCGATTCCAGTATGGATCCCGATTCAATCCGGCTGAGGCTGACAGCTGGGAGCTTGGCCTCCTGATCGAGTATCACAAGTGGGAGAAGATCGCCACCATCTTACACGATGGTAAGCTTCGAAGAGTGGCAGCAGATCGCACGCAGATAGCACAGAGGTGTGATGCATATTAAAATTCTTATACACCTTCCCTCTCTTGTGTAATATAACGCACAGGAGGTTCTTTTATGGGAACAAAAAACTTGGGACACAGTGGCCCGTCGATGACGGAGATGCCCCTGACGGGGTTTAAGAAAGACGATGAGGGCTATTACCGAATGATCACTCGATCAACGGTCAAGGAGATTAAGGGTAATAAGATTATTCGTGGCAAGGAGGAAGTATCCGACCAGCGATACGAAATAGGCTCCCAGGAAGATTACCTGTATAAGTTTGACGTGACTACTCCCCAAGGTGAACCTGTACAGATATATTTTAAGAAGGCCTCCGAGGAAACTTAATTGAAGGCAGCTTCATGGGGTTTACTCTGGTTTATATTGCTGATGCACGTAGTCTGCGAACCGCCCAGAGAACCGACCTGCGAGTCCCTGTGGAAAGTATTTCAGGAGACTGATAGTCCCATGGTTCGCTTTGATGCCCTGGGTAAGTACGACGATCTGGACTGTGACGAACTTCCATATCCCCCGTCACACCGGGGTCCTGTCGATATTGGGTGTGAAGGTGATCTCGACACGGGATACCTGTGGACTGCCTGGGTAACACCAGAGGGCCCCGAGTTCGATATAGGCACATGCATCTACGTAAGGCATCCGACCTCACCTGTGATTAGGACGATATACCTGAAGCCTGAGCTGGGGCAGTTTATGGGGCAGCTGTGGACGTATGATATCGACTGCACAGCAAAGACTGTTGTCTCTTCTCGCTGCCCGTACTAGGGATTAATTTTTTATATTTTATTTTAATAAAACCGCACACGAGGCGGTACTATTATTCTTATGTAAATAAGGTGACCAGTCACTGACTAGTCACCAAGCAATGTAAATTGAAAGGAATAACATGCTTGTACGAACAAACAAAATGATTTTTACTACTTTTCTTGCGCTGATCGCGGGACTTTTTATTTTTAGCGCATCCACTGGATGTGATGATGCAGGAGACGACGACGACTCCGCAGCAGCGGACGACGACGACTCTGCCGCGGTGGACGACGACGATTCTGCTGAATAGCAATTAAACATCACATGCTCTCAAGGGTATGTTCTAAAGTTCCATAATGGAACGCACCTATAACACACACACACAAGGAGAAATAAAATGGGTGATAATAAAAGCGGATACCAGCTTCGCACAGATTTGCTGGGAATGGCTACGGGAATTGTAGCTGATCGAGTTGGCCGCAAGGTTGAAAATGAGCACTTTAAGCCTGAGGGCAATCGTAGTTCAATCGATCCTTACACTACTGAAGAGATTATTGCTGAGGCTGAGAAGCTTTACGCATTTGTCCAGAAGAAGTAGATAATAATACTAGAGTATTTCCGCAGGGAGGCACGGGGTTACAGGTGTCTCACTTTAATAAGGAATAAAATGAATAACGATACAAATACACCAGCTACGCTAAATGAAATGATTACTCTTCTTGAAGATATTCAGTCCGACTACACTAAGTTTTATGTCGATGGAAATGCTTCTGCAGGGACACGCGTAAGGAAGGTAATGCAGCAAATTAAGTCTGAAGCGCACACCGTCCGAACACACGTTCAAGCTACCAAGAATAATCAGTAACTAATTAACCGCAGGGAGGCACGGGATTACAGGTGCCTCATATTACAATAGAAGGAAATTAATGAGTACAGGTACAGTAAAATTTTTTAATGAAGGCAAGGGATTTGGGTTCATTACCCAGGATGAAGGAAAGAAGGATTTTTTCTTTCATGTCTCTGAGCTTCAAGGTTCAACAATCAATGACGGAACCCCGGTCGAATTTGACCTTGGTGAAAGCCAAAAGGGTCCATGCGCCGTCAATGTTCGAGAGTCTTATACCCAATCAGCTCAGTAGCTGATTGACCGCAGGGAGGCACGGGTTTACAGGTGCCTCACTCTACGAAGTCCATCCGCGCGAGGACGCCTTCCATGGCATCAGACCATTGGTTCCCCTGGTTCACCCACTCAGGCTCATACCCGAACTCGTCGTCATAGAACATGTCGAGAACGAATCCCACGGTAACTGTCTCCTCTGTTCCGAGGTCCTTGAGCCACTTTTGCAATTCCGGCCACAGGAACACACCCTTGGTGAGTGACTTCGCGTCGGCGAGGAGCTTTTTATATAATTCCTGCGCAGCTTCGAGACCGTGCTTTTCAATAAGCTTTACCCAACAATCCCGAAATCCGTCGCCGTCTTGGTCTGGCCGATGGCCAATAGTTGTAAACCTTAAACCGGTCAACCACACCTCGGCATTTTTCGCCTCCTCCTCGGATAGCGAATCCAGATTTTCGTTGCGACAACTAACGGATTCATGTAGTGAAAGAAGCTCTTCCTTGATCAGTTGCCTTAGGCGATTTACTTTAATGCGCATGGATATAAATATCTTTTAGTTTTTGTTTATTCCTGTTGAACAACCAATGGTTTCTCTTTATTATTAAGGGTCACTCAAAATGAGTGCGTGTTCTAATCAATAAGGAGAAATGATGAACTACAGCAAGACAAAGACGACCAAGCGATTCACGTATGAGATTAACCGTAACGACACTGCCAAGCAGGCCGGATCCAATATTGTTTCGATCTCGACCAACCCGGTGGAAGGCGCCGGCTACAGCGTGGGATCCAACACCTTTACCATGACGGTCCGTGAGGCACAGGCCCTGAACAGCTTCCTGACCTCTGAGCTTAGCTACGGCGACAGCGACAGCGTTAGTGTTGTCTAATATAAGCTACTCTTGACCCACAGGGAGGCACAGGGTTATCAGGTGCCTCATTTTAAACTCATATGAAAGGAATAAAAATGAGCCTAGCAGAAACTTTGAGAAATTTGAATTTGCCCGCAGATGCAGTAGCCAAGCTATCATATAAGGAGGGCGTCGATGTGTTTGTTCATAATGAAACAGATACGGAGGATGGTCTCCGTGAAACCGATACTGCTGAACATCTTGCAGGCCTTATCACGACGCCCGGGTTGACTGTTACAAGTGGTTATGCTAACGAGGAGGTTTTGCAGGCAATGCGCGACAATGACCTTCTCGACGATTACGAACGGGGCGATTTTGCTTTTGAGGAATTTGTTGCTGAAGTTATCCGCGATAGTCACTGGGACCATGAGTGGGTTGATGCCAGCACCGAGAGGTATGATCATAAGCGCGGCTTTTGCACGGTTTCGGCTAATGTGAATGTACCTGTACAGCAGCTAATCGAAAACGAGACGGCTGCAAGAGGCTGGAAGGTATCTGTCCAGACAAAGAGCGGGACTCTTTGCGTAGACTGTTAAGAAATCCCCCCACAGGGAGGCACAGGGTTACAGGTGTCTCACCCCTTTTCTTTTTAGTTTTTTATATTTTCTTTTAATTAAATTATAGTGGATGTAATGAAAGATTACTACTCAGTTCTTGATGTAGGCGAATCAGCCAGTCCAGCTGACATTAAGAAAGCCTATAGAAAACTAGCACAAAAATACCATCCAGACAAAAATCCTGATAATCCCGCCGCGGTTGCTAAGTTCAAGGAGGCCAACGAGGCCAACGAGGTCCTGTCAGATCCCAACAAGCGACGACAGTACGACGGCATGCGCCGCGGCGGGTTCAGTGGCGATATTCGCGATCTCTTCGAAGGCATGTTCGGAGGAAATCCCTTCGGCGGCATGGGCGGCCGCCCCAGTCCTCGATCCAATCGCCGACCGCCAACCCCAGGCAATGCTGTGGTCTCTATCGAGGTCAGCCTCGACGAGCTGGAGAATGGCATCGCATCACGTAGCTTCAACATTAAAAGGCACGTGACATGCCAAGCCTGCAGCGGTGCGGGTGGAGATGATGTCTCCCCATGCATGAAGTGCGGAGGCTCAGGCAATATCACCCAACGTTTTCAGCAGGGAAACATGCAGTTTCAGACTAGCAGCCCATGCGGAGCTTGCGGTGGTGCCGGAGAGAGGATTACAAATCCCTGCGCTGGCTGTGGAGGCCTAGGTACAGTTGAACGGGACACGACTTACAATGTCTCCCTGTCAGTTGAAAAGTCTTAGGCAAGTTCTTAGGACTGCTCCCGTTAGCTGATGTAACATTAGTTTGAGGATGCACACAAAATGCACTGTGCGCTATTTCTCACTCCCGTGTAATAGGTTTCTACACCTGATAATCACGCGCGCGTGTCTATTATATAATAGGTGTTTGTGGCGCCTCGTGTAAGGGGCACACTTCCATGGTATTATGTTATTCATTGGAGGTAGGCAGATGGCTTACGGAGATCATGTGAACATCAAGCCTGGCACGTTGATTCGGACCAGGGGCACATCAGTCCTAGGTAGGGATGTACTTAGTAAACCATGGTGCAATCGCACCTGTGTTTATTTGGGTCCTAGTATCATTGACCGGGATGATGGCGTTCGCATTGTCAACCATCTTCTGCTGGTCGATGGCGAGGCGATGCTAGTCGACCAGAGGATTCTATACGGAGCGATGAGGCTCTGATATGAAGGTTGCTGAGCTAGAGCGAGGACAGATGTATCGAGTCAGTCGGAGCTGTTCAACACATGTGCGAGCATGTTTCAAGGATGATCTCGGCCCGCTTGTCTCGTCCATCAATATGCTAAGTATTATGCAGCGACCCACTTCCAATAGCTGGAGGCGTAAGGCACGCTCATATCCTGCCAATCCCCCGATGGTTTACCTGGGTGTCAAGCACCTTCCTAACAAGGTGTGGGGAATGAAAAAGTACCACTGGTTCCTGGTAGAAGGCAAAGAGGTGGGCATGGTGGGGCATGATGCGAGGACGCTCCAGCTCGTGTAACGTACTCACTCTAATAGTATTATATACTCAATGGAAACGAACGGCCACTCTCACTGAAAGGGACACTACATGGCTGGAATGAAACTGAACGTTGGTATTAAGGGCTTCGAGCACGGGACACAACTAAGTTCTATCGAGGTACCTGACAAGCTCAAGCAGCGAATAAACACTGGCATTGACTTCGTTAATGATGCCCTCGGCGGAAAGGGGTTTACCCCCTCAGTCTGCGGGCTCTTTACTGGAACCCCTGGCTCCGGCAAGACGACGATGATGCTACAGCTGGCCGCGTCGCTGGCCAAGAAGCATGGCGCCAAGTCGGTGCTGTTCAACACAGCTGAAGAGAGCCTGTATCAGACCAAGATGCAGGCCGAGCGACTGCGGCTCAACACCGAGTTCACCGTCGGCCAGGACACCATGGTAGACCAGCTGCTGGAACATGCCAACAAGATTGGTGCCAAGTTCCTGATTGTCGACTCCCTTCAGACCATGAACGATGGCAAGTGGGGCGACAAGACTAATTCCAAGACACCTCAGCGGGTGCTGCAGCGCATCACCGAGTGGTGCAAGGAGAACTACACCTGCGCGCTGATTATCGGCCAGGTCAACAAGGACGGGAAGATGTCGGGAAATAACATCCTGAAGCACATGGTCGACCTGCACTTGCACCTGTCAATCAATCAGGACCCCAAGTCCGAGTGGATGGGGTTCAGGGAGATGGAGGTCGAGAAGAATCGATTCGGTGCGAGTGGCCTGACCTATATTCTCAAGCTCAACGAGCGTGGATTGAAGGAGGTTGTCTGATGAGTGTGATGAGCGCGGATGGAAAGATCTACGGACCGAATGGTTCTTGGTGGTCACCCTATGGTAACACAGACGAAGAGATTCAAAAGAACCTGAAGACTGGTGACATGCCCAATGCTCCCGACGCAATGCGTGTTGGGCCTAGGCATTTTACTGGCTCTGAAAAGAAGGATCGACAGTTGCAGGATTTTCTTGGTGACATCGGTGCTTTGGGTGGACAAGCTAAAGAGAGCTATGATGCGCGTAAGCGAAAGCCTTGAGGAGGGCATAATGGATCCCTGGGATGATTGCTGGTCACTGCGTTACGGATTTGACGATGAGTACGACCCGCCTGTATTTGATGATGAGGAAAGTTCCTAGGCACGTGTAACGAGTCCAGGCTAGTGGTAAGATATATTCAGATGAGGAAAGGAGTATCACATGGGTGATATTGTTAAAGGCATATTCAGTTTCTTTGTTTTCATGCTCGAGTTCCTGTTCTTTTGGGCAGTCGCTGCGGTGTATGTCCCGGAACTGGCCTTTGGTATTTTGGTCGTGATCCTGGTGCTCACGGTTATCTTCGCCTCGTTGTTCGCGATGGCGGACTTTGTCTTGGGTAAATAACAAAGCCTGATAAATTCACGAACCATATGATAAAATAGTGCATGGGGAAGTGGCGGAATTGGTAGACGCATGGGACTTAAAATCCTTGGCCGTTAACGGTGTGTGGGTTCGAGTCCCACCTTCCCTACCAAATTACTAAACCCCTGCGGGGGAGAGAAAGAGACAACAATGAGATTTAGTCACTCGGAAAACTTATTTACGCAGATTGTTGATGGGATTCCTCGACCTGATGAACTGACCAATAAATTCAGTCAAGAGGAGGAGAGGGCTGTCATGCACATTCTTGCAGGAGTCAGTGAGTTCCTGCGGTTCCACGGCGTGGCAGATCGCCAAACATATATCATTCCGCTGCCTCGGATCGATGCCATTCACTCTGAGAGGTTGTTTGGCAGTCGCCTGGAGAAGGTGGTGATGCGTACCGCTGAGGTGCTTTCTGACCACTGCGACTGGGATGTTGAGTTCACCCTCGATGTCTTTGATGTCCTGAAAGTTGTTCTTCGGAGTGGAGTTGCTAATGACAACACACCCGAGGTGGATGACATCGACCAGCTGGACCTTTTCTAGGAGTCGACATGTCAACACACTGTCACATCGGCGTAAGAGCGCGAAACGGAAATATCTTGGGATGCTATGTCCACTATGACGGATATCCCGAGGTGATGCTTCCAGCGCTGCGAAGATTCTTGGCATTGAGAACGCCGAGCTGCCTGATGCTCCTGGTACGCCAGGGTCAGATGGCGGGAGGTATGCGCTACTTTCAGCCTCCTGACTGGGAGCTGTTTGAGGACAATGAGCCGGTGGCTTACAACGGTGCCTCATTTGGCGACGACGTCCCCTACCGCTACGCGGTCGATATGGAGACAGGTGAGCTGATCGCCGATGAGTATGACCATAACATTTCTGAGTGGGCGAGGATGAACACATGACCGAAATATACAAACAGAATCTTCTTTGTCAGGGTACTCAGGTCGTCTTAAAAGGCCTGGGCGACAACTCACTTACCGCCACGATTGTGACTCCGGTTGCATGGTGGGGAATGCCTGAGGGCGAGGAGACCTATCGAATTATCTACGGACGAGACAACAAGGTGATGCTTGTCCAACGAAAGGATCTTGTGGTATGTCAGACGACGAAGTAATTGATACGATCTGTGACCTGGCGACTACAGGAATGTGGTCCGTCTTTGATGTGACTGACCTGTACAAGGACAAGCTTCCAGGTCGAGATATCTGGGAGTTGTGTAAGCGGATGATAGGCGAAGGCCTGGTCCGCATCGACTCTCGGGGAATACTGAATGTCTACCACTAGTGAGTTCAGCCCAGGAGACCTGGTCAGAATCCTCCCGCAAGCTGAAGAAGATGGCTGGTTCGGTGGCACTGCTGTGGTCATCAACACCGACACCGACTGGGATCGGATGGCACAGGAGGAGTTCCTGGAACTGGAGTTGCTGTGGTCTGATAACGGCGTTGTGGGATGGATTCCCGCTGATCACGTTGAGATTATCGATGACAAATATGTCGAAGCACGTGTAACCAACGAACCCACAGGTTATAATATAAACAAATGAGAGGAGGCGTAATGAGCGCCACAGAGAATAAGAGAGACAAGATTATCGATGACCTACTGCTGCGATACCCGAAGGGTAAGACTCGCAAGCTGAAGAAGGGTGACTACGATATCGACAGCAACTACAACTACGACCGGGCAGTCTACGTCGACGTCGTCGTCTGCGGAGCGACCAGTGAGAGCTGGGGATGGTCCAAGGAGGCATTCTTCGACATGAACCTCCACAGCTGTGACAGCGTAGAACGATACCTGAAGAAGCGTTTCTACGAGGACGCTGTCACCCATCGTGGGGGCTACGGCTCCAAGCGTGCGACCCTGACCCGACAGACCCGTCGGATCTGGGATCGGATCAGTCCTGCCATCAAGCAGGTCAAGTCCGATGGCCTGGAGGGCGTCTACAAGGTTAGCGCCTCCGGTTACCGTTCCCAGTCGTTGGGTCATATCTTTGCTGCGACCCAGGACAAGGCCTCAAACATCGCCGCCGTCATGTTCGCTCACATCCTCACCGATGACAATCGGCGATACGGTGGTAACGGCATTAACGCTGAATTGGTTAGCCGCAAGAACATCAAGGGTGCGGTCAGCCGTAACTCCAAGTTCTTCAAGAAGATTGAGGAGAGTATGGACGACCAGCGAAAGCGCATCATCAACATCGAGAAGGAGATTGCTAGGGACCAGATGAAGCTGGCTGTCATGATGCAGCTCCAGGACATGCTGCTGGAAGCCGCGGAGGACTAGTCTTTCAAGGGCCGGTAGCTCAACGGGCAGAGCAACGGACTTTTAATCCGTTGGCTGTGGGTTCGAATCCCACCCGGCTCACCACTCGCAGATAAGGAAACTACTATGCAGGCAGACAATAATACAGAGAGGCACATCCTCGAGGAAAGGTTTCAGACCTCCCGCGGACTGGGTTTGCCAGAGGGTACGGTACTCATCCTAGGCACAGCACCGTCCGGTGTTGTGGTTGTTGATTACACCACACCCCATGGGTCCTACGGGAATTTTATCCCCGTCGACGCCGCGGAAGTGACCCGTCTTAAGGGCGCTTCTTATTTTGATGTTCCGAGGAAACGGAGACGTCGCGGGCGAGGTCGAGGACGAGCCCGCTGAGAGTTCGTAGGTTCCTCAGCCGTGCCTGGGCAAAGGCACTACAATACCTGCCGGGCAGTGAGCTTCGCAGGTGTCGCCACATTTCAAGCGATGACACTAAGTGCATTCTTCGCCTTAACCATTGGGGCAGGTGCTGTGACGCCTGGAACAAGAAGTGGTTCCGGTGGCGCGTGTAACGTGCATGTCACTGGGATAGAATACATATATTGGAGCCGAGTATGAAGATAATCTACATTCGAGCTGACACCTATGCACTTGCGCTGGAGCACATCCGGGATGGCAAGAAGATTAAGGCCATTAAGGTTGTTCGCAACGATTCGGGATGTCTCCTTCGAGAGGCCAAGCTCGGGATCGAGAACCTTGGCGCTCGCATCAGCGATTGCGGCCCTGCCGCAAAATGGCCCACGAACTTTGAGTTCGACTTCGCTTGCCGCCCACTGATTACAAAGGTGGGGATCCTGTGCGGCGAGGGCGAGATCATGGTGGACATTGAGGAGGCACAGTTTTACGTCATGCGGGATCTGGGTAAGGTTCCCCTGGGAGAGATTCGTCGGCTGTCAAAGTTTCTTGAGAAGGTCGAGGAGTTTAGCCGAGGGTACCCGATTGAAGAATGATGATGCCAACGATGTCATCAACTTACAGTGGGCGCTGGATGCGCTTGAGGTGTGCCGGAGTTTTCTCAAGGATGCACTTCCAAGCAGCCAGGCTACCAAGTACCTTCGGCGTATTAGATCATTACAGCGTGACCTCAAGCCGGTCTTAAAGGAGCTGGAAAAGAATGCCAATAGCACAAAAGCCAAAGATCGGTGACCTGATCTGGTTTAAGCCTGATCCGGATAAGCCGGCGATTGTCGGGCAGCTTCGTGATATATTTCTCGAAGATCAGACGGTCCTGATTTCAGAATTTGCTAGACAAAATCACCGTGTGCCTGTAGAGGCAGTGCAGTGTACTGAAATTATTAACGGCACGGGCCCTTTGGGAGATGGAAGCATCTCCTGGGAGGAGTGGCAGGACCTCGATGACATGGCGAAAGAGAGACTCGCATGGCCATTTTCAAGCGGAAAGTAATGAAAGCCGGGGACCTCGTTCAGTACCACCACAGCCCAGGTAATGTAGGCATCGTCCTCAGTGTCGACGTCACTCGTTCCAACGGAGACATCTACAAAATCTTATGGGCATCGCCGACGAGTGACGTCCGCGTGCCCGTGTGGTATGTACATCCGGATTGGGTGGAGGTGGTGCAGGATGTATGATCATCTCATGCTTTTTCTCCTGGCATGCATCTTTTTCGTGCTGGGCATCGCGATCCACCACTCGGCATCCCTGCTCTCTACGATCATACGGCATGCCTACAAGGACTGGAAGGATACTTCGGAATGATGTATCCTTATGTCTTTGAAGTTGGTGAGATGGTTCAGAGGTCTCCTCTTCGACGATGGAGTCGACTGACCCCCGCCGAACTAACTGCACGCGGAGTACTTCTAAAGATGACATACCTGGCTTATGAAAGCAAGGACTGTCGATGGCGAGTGTTGTGGACAGCTGAAGGGCGTTCCTGGGAAGAGGAAGTGCGTGCAGACTATTTGAGCTCGTGTAATGAAACAACTAACCAAGTATAATGTAACTAACATAAGGAGAGAATTCTATGAATCGACAACATATCCTGGGTAGCGTGGCACCGAAGATCGTGGCACTCATCACCCAACACATTCGAACCGACGCAGAGCGTAAGCTCAACTGGCGACATGTCAAGAAGGAGATCGAGCCTGAGCTCGCTGAGCTGATCGGCCTGGATCCATCATGGCCTGTTAAGGCCTACGAGCTTGTCCAGTTCGACCTCGACGAGGAGCAGGGCCTGTGCCTGCTGAACTACACCAAGGGTGCCCACAACGTCCTCCATGATATCGATGGCGGTGGTGGGTGGACACCCGTCATGCGCCAGCTCAGAGGACTGCTGTACACCTATGGCGATCCGGGGGACCTCGACCAGATTCGACTGGTGTCCTGCGGCTTTGAGAAGTTCTTCAATCGAGGCGAGGTCTTTGAGACCCGCGACGAGAATCTTCCAATGGACAGTCCGGTGCTCCTTCGAGCTAAGGAGGACGGAGCCATGGTGGAGTACTTCGAGCATCGAGGGAAAATCTCAGCAACAACACGAGGCCGGATTAATACGCTGTATGTGGAACCGTCGGTGGAGCTCTTTGGGCCTGCCACTCTTCCCGCTGCAAAGCGAGCTGCTGAAAGATTCGGTATCGATCTGCTCTGTTTGGTGACTGAGTTTATCCACCCAATGAGCCGAGTTCATGTTGACTACGACGGGTGGAAGGGAATCTATCTGCTTGCCGCCTATGATACTGCGGGAAGAAAGCTGGACCACGCTGTCCTTCGGCGACTCTACGAGAGCTGCGACGCGTTGGCACACCTTCGCCTCCCACAGGAGAGGGTCGCGACCCTGGGCGAGATGCGACAGGAGGTCCAGGATCGGACTGTCCATAATCGAGAGGGATGGGTCGCCCATGTCGGTGACATCCTCGTTAAGTTGAAGTACGAGAGCTACATCGGACTGATGGTCGCTAAAAAGCTTAGCTACCGCTATGTCATGAACCAGATGGTCAACGGCCGATGCCAGAAGATGTTTCACACGCTTCCAGAGGAACTGCGCGAGCACGCGTGGTTCATGGTTCAGGAGCTGAAGGACACAGTAGTCTCCAGTGATACTTACTGGAGCTTGTATGGCTTCCACAATGAGAATGAACGTGGTCGTGATTCCTTCCGGCAGGTGTGCCGAGATTTCTGGAGGAACATGGCGGAGCCAATTCGTGAGGGTAGAGTTTAGTTTGAACAATGACACCGCCAGGTGTTATATTAAAGTGTCTTTGCTTATGAAGTTTATTGTGTAAAGCGAAGGCAACCAGAGGAAGGGTGTAATGCGTGTTAGGTTTGCTGGCTTGCAGAAGTTCCTCGTTATATATAAGAGCACAGGTGAATCACCTGGTCACCCCCAGGTGTAGTAACCACATTATCATTGGGATATGAATGTCTAGTAAAACCGAAATCCTAGTTGACCTAAGCTATATTGAGAAAGGGATGGTAACTCCGGCTCAAGATGATTCTTGGGAGATGGGGGCTTCTCTTGATGGGAATCACATTCGATCTGCGCTTGAATCCCTCGACGCCGTCGCCGCTCGAAGAGCTAAGCGAAAGTTTCGGAAGCTTCACCGAAAGGTGCGAAAACAAGAGGAACGAGAGGTTAAGGAACTTCTCTCACGATCCTACTGGGAGGGGGGAAGTATTCGACCCCCGCGACGAGAGGTACGTGAAGTTCACGTTGATTCGGCCCTTCGGAAGATAAGGGGCCGCTTCGGTGGGCGAGGCAAGGATCCCGAAATTGGCCAGGCTCGTACTCGCCGCCGCCGCGTTTATGACCTAATGCAGAGGAGTACCTGGGAGCATTTGTTGGATGTTGATTAACTCTTTAAACTTGAGCAAACTCAGCGACGTAGAATTAGATCGCCTGATCGGCGAGTTAATCCAGGTGTTGCCCGGTGAGCGAACTATACAAAGCGAGGCCCTAGGCCAGTCCGCCAGTGAGGAGTGGATGGACCGATATCCCGACACTATCTCCCCGTCTTTTCATGCATACGTCATGAGCCGAGGAGGCTTTAAGTCTTGCTACAGCGGACCGACAACGACGGTAAAGTTGGAAGCTTTTAATCACTATAGACAGAAAGAAAAACTAGATGAAGAATAAGATTTTACAGGGTTTACCCACCGCGGTGGTTATAGGCGCGCTGGTGATCATTGCAACAATTACAATTGTGGACAGCAAAACAGAACGAGAGGCTGAGCAGCAACGCCTCACTGAGTGTGAGCCTATCATTGCCGAGTTCGAGCGCATCCAGGCGGTCCGCAATGATAAGCGACTGCGGTTTGAGGGCCTCCTTGCTAAACAAGAGCAGGGGTTAATTCCTTTTGACAATCAAGGTGTAGACTATGAGTATCGCTCATGGATGGTGCAAGAGACAGAGCTCGATCGACTCGGCGATGATCTCATTCAAGATATGCGCCTGCTCCGCTGTGACTCGAAATAAGTGTCAGCACTTTTATTTGTACACGGCGTAAGACTTTGATAATATACACCTAGGAGATATAGATGCCAGAAACAACACTACCTCCACTGAGTCCCGGCACTAGGGCTGAAGCCGTTTTCGGATTTCAGCTGCAGCAAGCCTTGCTCTCAGTTGAGAATACCGTCAAGCAACTTAAAGGAAGAATCGTTGCGCTTCAACAACGCCTTGATGTTGCCGGCGAGGAGCTTGATTCTAAGGGTTATGAAGCAGTTATGCACTCTCTAGTAGAGCTGACTCCCGAGGTGACGCGGCTACAGGAGCTGCGCAGATCCCTCGATGTCCAACGGGAAGCAGTTATTGTGATCAAGCAAGGTCTTGACAAGATTTGCAGGGAGCGATAATGGGCGGTGATCGTCGGAAGAGTATGTTTTTAGATTCTATGTCCAGGTGGCCGGCGGGAGTTTCTGTGGTAACAGCCCCAGAAGGGGAGGACTTCCGACCGGCCACCGTCTCCTCTTTCACAAGCCTAAGTGCTGATCCACCCCAGGTTATGGTGGCGGTGAAGAGTGACAGTCGAGTGCTGGGTTTGGCCCAGGATGCGGGTATTTTCTTTATCTCAGTGTTGGGCGAAGAGCAGGAGCATGTCAGCAACGCCTGCGCGAGTTTCGATTCTATTCCGCTTGGTGGTCCTTTCGTTGGTGACGCGGTAGCGACATTCACATGCACCGTGGAGGAGGTCCTTGAACCTACTCATGGCACACATCATATTTTAATTGGACGTGTAGACACCTGCACTCCAGACATTAACAAGAGACCGCTCCTTTATTGGAATCGCGCCTACCGGCGTGTAGGTTAAAGGAGGGGACATGTCTGACCTTTTCAAGACTATAGTAGTCGATCCGCCCTGGCTCGAGCGAGGCGGAGGCAGAATCACTCGGGGTGCCCAACGCCATTACGAACTAATGGATAAGGCGACAATCATTAAAGCAGTGACACAGTGTGAGCACTGGAATGAGCTTGACGATGATGTTCATCTCTACCTCTGGGTGACCAACAATCACCTACCGGAAGGACTGGAAGTAATGTCCGCCCTCGGATTCAAGTATGTTACCAACGTTTGTTGGCACAAGGATCGAATGGGCCTTGGTCAGTATTTTCGTGGGAAACATGAGCTGTGCCTATTCGGCACCCGAGGAAAGGGATACAACGTCCGGACGGCCGATAAAACTATCTCCACCGTCGTGTCAGCCCGAAGGATCCAGCACAGTCGTAAGCCAGATGAGTTCTATGCTATGGTAGAGCGAAGGAGCGATGGGCCGTACCTCGACATGTTCGGTCGGCGCCATCGGCGTGGCTGGGTTGTCTGGGGTGACGAGGCGCCTGAGGCGACCGTCGAGGAAGAATCCAATGTGGTGGACATTACAGGCGCTCCAGTGTGATGAGCAAGGCGGGGCGTAGCGCAGCCTGGTAGCGCATCTGCTTTGGGAGCAGAGGGTCGGGGGTTCGAATCCCTCCGCCCCGACCACCTTAGATAATGTTAGACGTGTAACGAAGTCAAGACTGAGTTAGAATATAATCAATCAAACAGGCGAAGGAGTTCACATGTCGCGAATCAACTCAATACTCAGCATTGGCGATCGCGTGCGCTTAGTAAAACTGGACTTCTTTCTAGACACACCGGAACTTCCTGCTTCGGAGGCCAGTGAAGCCACAGAACGACTGGAAGGCAGGACGGGTACAGTAATTGCGATTGCCATCCCAGGTGATGGAATTAATGAGCAGCCCCGCTACGTGGACATTCAAATGGACTGGGGTGAGAAGGTAGAGGCGATTAGCATCTACCACATCCGCAGGCTTATTGGCAGTCCTGAATATAGCATGCTGCTCGGTGATGTGGAGGATGAGGACATGTGGTTTCACCTCACACACTCGATGGATTTTGGAGGTTGACTAATCATGCCGGTATAGCTCAGCTGGTAGAGCAGCTGTCTTGTAAACAGCAGGTCCCGGGTTCAACTCCTGGTGCCGGCACCATTTGGGCACCCGTAGCTCAGCAGGATAGAGCATTCGCCTCCTAAGCGAAGGGTCGCAGGTTCGAATCCTGCCGGGTGCACCACGTTATGCGAGCGTGGCGGAATTGGTAGACGCGCTGGATTTAGGATCCAGTGACCCAGTGTCGTGGGGGTTCGAGTCCCCCCGCTCGCACCACCTACACACCCACGTGTAACCTACGCATGCCTGGGGTATTATATACAAGTTGGGAGCAAGGAGTTCCCACAAGAGGATACTTAGTTACAGGGTGCGTGTAACGGGCCGTGTGACTTGATAGAATGTAAGTAATGAGGGAATTAGCCCTCGACCCAAGAGAGAGAAAATACTACATGAGTACGAAAGTCAACATCGATATCAAGGGCTTCGGCCAGGCCGCAAAGGACCTGTTCCAGGTCGACGGGATCACCGTCGGCATGGAGGGTCGGCACGGCATCGGCAAGTCCGCACTGGCCCGCCAGATTGGCGAGGACCTCGGCCTACCGGTCGTGGAGATTCGCCTCGGCCAGATGACTGAAGGCGACCTCATCGGCCTGCCTGACCTCGAAGGTGATGGCGACGACCGGGTGTCCCGGTTCTGCCTCCCCGAGCGGATCAAGCAGTGCGTCGACGAGCCCTGCCTCCTGTTCCTGGACGAGATCAATCGAGGCTCGGAGGGCGTCCAGCAGGCCGCGTTCCAGCTGATCGGATCCCATGCACTGAACGGCACGGATCTTCACCCTGGAACCCGAGTCATCTGCGCGCAGAACCCGAGCGACAGCTACAACGTCACCGAGGGTGACGGTGCCTGGGAGGATCGCATCGCGATGTTCGTCCTGGAGCCGACGCTGGAGGACTGGCTTGTCTGGGCCAAGGGGACCGGTGACATCGATCCCCTGCTGGTCGACTTCGTTCGACAGAATCCACGACACCTCGAAGAGGTTGGTGTCCAGGAGCCCGGCGGTGTCTACCCGTCGCGACGCTCCTGGGAGAAGGTCGACCGAGTGCTGAAGGCCTGCGGGCTCAACGAGCTCCCGGGTGACCCCCGATTCTTCAATGTCACGCGACCGCTGATCGGTAACGAGGCTTCCATCGCGCTGGTGGAGTTCGCCAAGAACTACGAGATGGTCATCTCGGCCGAGGATATCCTGGATAACTTCAAGGATGTCAAGGACCGCCTGGCGCAGGCGACGGCTGACCAGAGCAACGGCTTCATGGAGAAGATCGTTGACCACTCCGGTGAGAACGACTGGACGGACAAGCAGGCAACCAACGCCGGTAAGTTCGCCAAGGGCTTGCCCGGTGAGCAGCTGGTCGCCTTCTGGACCAAGATGAGCTCCGCCGAGGGTGGCAACTTCAAGAACGTCCAGAAGCTGCACAAGCAGATCAGTCAGGCGCTCTTGAAGGCCGTCAATGGCTGAGAGGCGGCCCATACGACTCCTCCGCCCCGGGCAGTTAGTCCGGGTGCGGGGGCGCACCACCTTGGACGGAGAGTCGGCCACGATACTGCGTAGCGTCAGCTATGATCCCGACTTAGGCATGTCAGCAGAGCAGCGCCGACGAGGACGAATGTATCGTGTGCTGTGCCGTGGCCAGGAGTTAGTCGTGTTCGAGGACGAGCTAAGGATCGTCGATGAGCAGGAGTGAGCGTATCGCCTACGATTGTGCAGGCACTTTTGTCTACGAGGGTGACTTAGTCTCTGTTCCCGATGAGGAAGAGCCCTGGGCGCAGACTCGCGTGGTTGGAGTCGTCCTAGGGAAGACATCAGTCATGAACTCGGAGCCCTACGATCACCTCAGGATCCTGACGGAAGCTGGGGTGTACATAGTGCCGAGGAGGTTAGTTATTCCATGGGAGGGCGTGTAACGTACATGCACATGGGATATTATATACTTAATGAAAGGAGGCGTGCACATGGCGCGTAAGTTTAACATTGACTACCACACGGTCCAGCTGCTCCTACAGGAGCCGTTCTGGGGCCACATCAGTCGACGTATCTCGAAGATCGAGACTGATAAGATTCCAACCGCAGGGGTGACCGTCAAGGACGGTGACCTCAGAATGTACTACAACCCGGACTTCTGTCAGAAGCTGGTGGATGAGGAGGGCGAGAAGAAGATCGTCGGACTGCTGAAGCACGAGCTGTGTCACCTGTTCTACGAGCACGTGACGAGCCGCAAGCGGGATCCGGCTATCATTCACAACTACGCCACTGACCTGGCCATCAACTCCCCTAGGAACATTCCTCGGGATGAGCTTCCCAGCATGGGACTCTTCCCCGGCGAGCGACCGCTGGGCAAGGATGGCGAACCTGCTGACGGCCCGATAGCAGACCTGATCGAGCAGCTGGAGCCAAACCTGAGCTCCGACCTCTACTTCGAGAAACTGAAGGAGATCTGGCCTGAGCCTGAGCCGTGCCCCGTCCATGGAGACGGTGAGAGCGGTGAAGGTGATGAGGGTGGCTCCGGAAGCGGTGAGGGCGACGATGACTCCGACGGAGACAGCGGTTGTAGCGGCGACGGCGGAGGTGGCCATAGTCACGGCCAGTCGGACCAGCAGTGCACCTGCCAGGGTCACGGTACCCTGGACGACCACGACGGCTGGGACCAGATCGACGAGACCGATCGAGAGCTGGTCCGTGGCAAGGTCAAGCAGATCGTCAAGGAGGCTGTCAAGGAGTGTGACAAGACCAATCGGTGGGGCAGCGTCTCCGCCGAGCTTCGGTCCGAGCTTCGAAAGCTGATCTCCGACCAGGTCAACTGGAAGGCACTGCTTCGAGCATTCGTTGGTCGATGCCAGCGCGCCGATGCCACCAGCACCCGGAAGCGACGCAATCGCAAGTACGGCCTGGTTCACCCCGGTGTCAAGCGAAGTTACACTGCCAACATCATGGTGGCTGTGGACATGTCAGGCTCTGTCAGCGATGCTGAGCTGGAACTGCTGTACGGCGAGCTCAACGGACTGGCCAAGAAGGCAACATTTACGTTTGTCCCATTTGACAGTGCCATCGATGAGGAGAATATCTTCGTCTGGAAGAAAGGTAAGAAGGCTCCTCCCAAGAGGTTCCGAGCCGGCGGCACCTGCTTCGATGCTCCCGTCAACTGGGCCAATGATCGCCGTGGGGAGTTTGATGCCCTGCTCATCCTGACCGATGGCTACGCGCCGAAGCCTGGAGCATGCAAGCTCCGGACCGGCTGGATCATCACCCCAGACGGGGAGATGGGGTTCGATGTCGGCACTGCGCCGGTCATCAAGTTGCAGCATAAGTCGAAGGGCCTCGCTGCATAAACTCCTCGCATTCTGGAAGGGTGGATATTTATATGTATGCCACCCTTCCAGCCCGGAGCCCTGGTTCTCTTTGCACGTGATGTGCCCTCCAAGTGGTCTGACTTTGTCAACACCGGAGACCACGTCGGTGCCGGTGATGTTGGCCTCGTGCTCAAGACTTTCACGACAATGATAAGCGACAAACGTGTCACCGTCTATGAAGTCTTCGTCTCAGGACGAATGACAAAGTGTTGGGAGGACGAGCTGATACAAGCACCACTTGGCGTGTTAGAGTAGCTTATGAATCCTGAATTTAAGACCGGTGATCTGGTGGAGGTGGACTGCACCCCCTACGATGTGCCCATCTCTATTATGCGACGCGGAGTGATAGTCGAGGTCTACGATGCTATTGGCCACTCTCAGCAGCCGGCCTACGATGTATTGGTTGACGGGGAGAGGAGGATGTATCGTGACAGTCACCTCCGATCTCTCCGTAAAAGCGGGTGACCTGGTTAACCTAGACAAGCCGGATCCACGATACGGCCATAGAACACTAAAAGAGCGGACGTTCGGTGGACTGCACGGGTTTGTCCTCGAACGTGAGGATATCATGCTCACCGTCATGCTAAGCAGTGGTCGTCAGGCAGGCCGACTCATTCGCTGGCCAGCCGATGAGGTCACGGTTATCAGTTCCAGTATCGTGTAACGCACCACTCGAGATGGTATATTCTAACTATGCAGAGGAACGATTCAACAGCCCAGGAAGCCACTCTGGACCAACCCACGTTGGTCCCTGGTGGACTCTATCAGCTCACCGAGGATTTGTATTCGTATGACGATAGCGACCTCATCAAAGGCTATTTCTTCACATCGCCGCACTGGCGTTCACGGGAAGATACGCCTGAGGTATTTACTCTCTTCGATCAGCACACCGGTGTCTACATCGGCACATCGCGGATCGAAGAGAGTGTCAGACGACCCAAGTCAAAGGGTGGGTCTAAGCTAGTGCGACGACTAGTCCATGTCTTTCTGTGGGCTGGTAACAGGGTGATTATCAAGCCGGTTCAGGTGAAGCTAATCACCGCGGCCTAGTTATTCTTAGGAGCATGTGATGAAGCGGGAGAAGATCGATTGGACAAAGGTAACATTCACCGATGTCACTGAGCGTGAGAAAGCACTGCGGGCGATGCTAGAGCTGATGGATGTACCCGAAGCGCGACGCGACGCACGTAACCTTCGGAACCTCCAGTGGCTGAATCGAAACCTGCTGGCCAGCTGGGGACGTCATACCCTGGCCGAGGCCGCTCACGAGAGCGTCGTCTGGCTGCTTCGCTGGGAGGCGAAGATGCGTGGATAAAAGCCTTGATACAGAAGAAAGCAAGGAGCTAACCGACGAGCAGCTTGATGAAGTCGTAGGTGGCCTGCAAGGTCGACGACTCGAGATATACATTTGTTCGATTATGAACCAACACTCAGGATCCATGGGGAAGTATGATGACCAAGGAAACATGTGTGATCTACCCTGGCGATCTGGTCCAGCTTAAGTGGAGCGCCGTCCAGGATCTCCAGGCAGATGACTTTGACCTGCTGGAGGAACACCCCTTCGGGCTGGTGCTGGACGTCTGGACGCTGAATTACACTCCACACGTTGCAATAGAGGATCGAACCACAGCGCTAGTCCTGTTCGGGCATGAGGAGTTCGAGTGGTACGACTGGCAGCTACGAGTGGTGAGTGCCACAAGCGTGTAACGAGCTCCCTGTGATGGTAATATATACACATGATGGAGAGGACCACATGCGAGAACTGTCACAAGCGCGCCAAACGCAGGTTCACGATTCGTGAACCGAACGTCCGGTACCGATTGAACGGTACCGACGAAGCGTCAGACGACTCCTGGTTGTTCTGTAATGCCAGTTGCGCCAAGTCATTCGCCGCATGGATGTTCGGTCCCGGCCTAACCAAGATGCCCAAGGGCTGGAAGGTGAAGGAAATCAAATGAAACCCGGTGACCTGGTAAGACATCCCAAGGGGATGAAAAATGTCTGTCCAAAGCGATACGCTGCCGGGCTTGTCCTTGAGGTTCATCATCCCACGAACCCGCCGGGGATGATGCCGCATGTCCTAGTACTGTGGCACACCCTGGAAGCGACTAACCGCTATCACATTGACCAGTTGGAGGTGATCAGTGAAGCTCGGTGACCTGGTGAGATATCTTGATCCCGTGGAAGCGCGGCGACAAGGATTGAATAAGCCGGGAGTGGTGCTTAAGATCTATGACAAGATCCCTTACACACCAGGGTGTCCTAATAGGGACATGGTTGATGTTCTGTTCTCTCATGTCATTGTGTCCGATGACTCATATGAATTTGAGGTGATCAGTGAAGCTCGGTGACCTGGTGAAGGACTGGGCGCTTGGCATGTGTGGAATCATTGTCAGCGGCGCACATAATGATGGCGACCTCCCCTGGGAGTGGCTGGTGCTGTACCAGAATGGCGAGCTACAAGGAGCCGACACGAACGACCTGCAGGTGGCCAATGAAGCTCGGTGACATGGTTAAGCTAAAGGCCGGAGATCGAGGGTGGATCCGCGAGCATACCCAGCTAGGCATCATTACCTGGGCGAGCTGGCTCTCAAAGGATGATCAGCCAAATTACTGGATGTGCCACGTGCTGTGGGACGATGGTCGACATGTTACTGAGGATGCCTATGACCTGGAGGCCTGCCATGAAGCCCGGTGACTTGGTGCGCTTCTTGGATAAGGAGGTCCTTGATCTCGGTGTGGTGGTGCGTATTTACACCACACGCACCGGGGAACTGCAGGGATATATTGATGTGCTATGGGACGATGGTGTTGAGACCTCTCCGGCCGATCAGGTGGAGGTGATCAGTGAAGCCTGGTGATCTGGTGAGGTTTGTATGCAATAATCCCCGTGACATCGGGGTGGTGATGCACGTTTACGATAAGCACCCGGACCTTGAGCAGAGCATTGATGTGCTATGGAATGATGGCGTCTGGACACAGAACGCTGAGGACCTGAAGGTGATCAGTGCAGTCCGGTGATCTGGTGACAGTTGAACGGCAGGTGCCTGGCGCCCCACTGGGTGAGTTCGAGTACTGCTTTGGAATCCTGGTTGACCAGCCTTCAGCACCGTATCCCGGTGCGGCCGTCGCCTGGCACTCATGGAACGTCCTGGTGGATGGCATCCTTATAACTCTCCCGAGGCGAATGATAGAGGTGGTATAAGTGAAGTATCCAGCGTTCAGGCCCAGGGGTCAGGAGATCCAGGTCGGAGACCTGGTCAGGCGACTACGGTACCGGGAACTCGGAATGGGTGGCATCGGCATTGTCCAGGCTGTTTACACCGATGGTACCGGCAGCATTATGGTCCTGTGGGATGGAGAACTTCTTCGTGCAGACAAGCATATCATGGAGGTATGCAATGAAGCCCGGTGATATGGTAACATGGGCCCAGCGGGAAGATCTCCGCGAGTGGCCCCCACCGTATCGTAGGCTTGGAATTATCCTCCAGCGAGATGAGGATTATGGCCGGGACTTTAAGGTCTTGTGGCTTAACAGCCAGGCTACGACATACCATGATGAAGATGGATTGGAGAGAGTCTGTGAGGGTCGGTGATCTGGTAAGACTGATAGGGAGCTTTGCTGAAGGAGAGCGGGTATGTACAATTATTTCACTGAATGAATTCAGTGAAGGTTGGCACTCTTTGCTTTGGAAAGGTAGGCTTATCGTTTGGCCTGAGCTACAGTTGGAGGTGATCAGTGAAGCTACCGTATAAAATTGGAGACCTCGTCATGATCTGGAAGTGTCAGCAGGAGGGAATGTCAGGCATCGTTGTGACGGTGCCTAACCACGACCCCATCTACGATGCCGGCACCCACGTCTACCAGCTGCTGGTGGATGGGAAGCTTGCCTTCTTTACCGGCAACCAGATGGTGGCGCTGTGAAGGCCGGGGACCTGGTTAGGTGGACACATCCCAATGACCAGCCGATAGGGATAGTCTTGGAGGTTATCTCCGATCCGATGAGCTTCCAGGATGGGCACATGATCATCTTTTGGGGGCCGGATAAGACGCACCCGCACGGTCACCGTGGCATCTATCCGGCCCAACACAAGTACATGGAGGTCGTCAGTGAAGCTCGGTGACTTGGTTCGTGTTGATGATATGCCCGATTTCGGTATCATTCTGGAGATCTGGATAGACGTATCACCTTCCCGACGCGTTAATGAGTGCGATGATAACGACCACTCAGCTTGGATTGAGTGCCTGTGGGAAGATGGAATCGAGGGAATTTCAGCAGACGAAGTGGTGGTGGTCAATGAAGCTCGGTGACATGGTCCTAACTGCAAATATCGCCGAGGGGAACGGGGAGTTCCAGTGGTGGTGGTGCAATAGGATTGGTGTCATTATTCGTGAGGCCATCCCTGATAGGACTGGCATGCACGGACGATGGGTGCGATGTTGGCATGTAATGATCGACAACCGCACGGCGAACCTCCGTGAGGAACACCTGAAGGTAATCAATGAGGCTGAATGAAACATGGAGGCGACGTATGGAAGGCATTGTCTTATGTGCAACTGCTGTCCTGGTCCTGGCAATCCTGGAGTATGAAAGCTTCTTGGAGAGGCGTCGGCAGGATCGATGACGATGAACCACGGTGACCTAGTCTATGTGATGCAGCCGAAGCCACGATATTCTGGCGACCCGCCACAGCCATTCCTGAGCTCTGCGACAGGCGCGCCTGCCATCGGAATCATTATCGACACCATCGAGGACGAGGATGGCTTCTTTAACTACGAGGTCCTGATTGAGGGTGAGCGCGGTTGGTGGCCAGATATTCAGGTAAGACTAGTTGAGAGCGATGGGTGACCAGTCGCAGTTTTCAGATACTTATAACATGCTGCTAGCACGGGAGTAGATTATGACTGACAATAAATTAAACTTTGAGAGATATAGAAAGGGATACCAGGATGGCTACGAGGGCCGAGACGCTGAAATTACAATGGATACGGCCTACCTCCAGGGATTCGCTGAGGGGCATGAGGATGATCTCCTTGGACAGGACAGTAGGTTTCCGGAGGACCAATGAAACCCGGTGATTTGATCAGGATGAAGTACATGATGTTCTGGCACCTGAAGGGTAATCCTAACGAGACATACACCGAGGTGCCATTCTTGGTGCTGGAGAATATGGGAAAGACTCAAGTTCGAGTCCTAGACTCGAAAACTGGTCGGCGCCGCCGAGTGAGGATTGAGTGCTATGAGGTGATCAGTGCAGCGGCTTAGCGGAATTCTTCTGATACTTCTGCTAATGACTGCGACGGCTGACCTACTGAAGACGTGGAAACAATATCACTGGGACATGATCCAGGAGGAATATTATCGACAGCAGACCGAGATGTTGCAGCAGTGCCTGCCATCCTGACGCGTGTAACGTAACCCCCACCGTGATAGTATATACTCAATGGGGAATGCACCCCGCTTAGAGGAGAATCACATCGTGACTATCAAACAACGCTGGCTGAACGAGTGGAGGCGCCGAGGAGGTGTCTGGACCCGTCCAGCTGCAAAGGCATTTTACGATTCAATCTGTGACGGCAATCCAGATTTCACATCGATGACGATCCAACCGTACCTACGACAGTTTGGCACCATGCACGGGGTTGCGCGACCAGGAGGACACGGACACTACGTCCAGGTCTGGGTCATAGGAGGAAATGATGACTGAGCACAAATTTAGGAAGGGCGATCTGGTGCAACTCAATGAGAAGATCTGTCGCACAGGCAGGTCACTGCATACGCAGAAGGTGACCACCTACATGGCTCGAAGGCCGACGACTCCGGAGGAGCAGCAGGCCTGGTACCAGACCGATGCCGCCAAGGGGATGAACGACGCGGGTGAGAGCAAACTACCGCCGCAGTCAGCCCTAGTCACGCTCGAGTACGGACGCCCCTACGAGGTTGTCAGGGCTCGATGTCAGATCCAACTTGGGTGGGGCAATCTCACCCCAGGCCTGATCGCGGTACAGTGCATGCAGAGTGGTGACATCGGTTACCTCAAGCGTCACCTTGTTCAGCCATATGCTTTCGAGCTCGAGTGACGTGTAACACACCTGTGCGTGTGGTATTATATATCTAGAGGTTGGGGATACCCCCCAGCGATGAGGAGAGATGAGATGACGCTAGTTACCAAGGAAACGGTGTTCGATGCCCTGGACGAGATCGCCCAGCACATGACATCACATCAGCTTTTGGATGCGGTGTTCCAAGCACTGAACACCGACCAGTGTGCCAATGCCCTGGAGCACATCGTTCGTCTCCACGAACTTGTAGACGTCGGGCCAGCAACCCAGGATATCGTCCGCAGCGTTGCATGAGTTATGCGTGGGAAAGATTAGAGGAGCTGCAGCGTCAGCTGGAGATGCTCGAGGAAGTCAGGCCCAAGAGACCGACACGGCAACAGCCGACCATCTTTGAGTGGGCTGACTACCACAAGGTCTTAAGAGCTTGGACCCGCCACTACAACGAAATCTTCGATAAGATTCGCCAGGTGCGATCACTGCTGGAAGACGATGACTAAGATACTAAACCTTTTGGGAACTGGCCTAGTGATCGGTTCATTCATTGCGGCCACGCTGTGGCTGCCACTCGTCCTGATGTACCCGCCATTGTACACACCAGGCCAGGAGCTCGTTGACTACGCTACCGTGACAGTTGCTGGCCTTCTGGTGGTAGCGGTCCTGGGACTCTCAATTCGGCTGGCCAATGATGCTGAGTAGCATTCTTACAATGACAGAGTATACTGTTCCCCTGGGGATCTTGTTGATATCCCTGATCGCGGCGTATATCGCCAAACGATATCATCGAAGCCCTTACGACCTGATTGACCTCCATCGCCGTCTCCGTCAGGAGCGCGAGCGAGATGCCCTGTTTAGGCAAAAGCGAGAGGAACGTAACCGTCGTAAGCTTCAGGATAGGTGATTTGGTCACATACAGTCGATTTTCTGGGACCATGGAGATCGGTGTTGTCATTGGTATTGCAAGGTTTCAGATGATGTATCGTGTCCATGGCCTAAAGGTCCTGTGGAATAATGGCGGCCTCGAGGTGGAACACCCCTCAGATCTAAAGATGATAGGGCGACCCTCGTGTAATGAGGTCTCCGTCGTGGTAAAATCTAAATATGAATAACGATGACAGAAAGTTCTACTGCAGGTTCTGCGGATATCACAGCTGGCGGCAGTGGCACTGTTGTCCGGCATGCCAAAGCTCAGTCCCGCTCAAGGAGCGTAAGTGACATGAAACCCGGCGCGCTGATTCTTTGGAAGAGAGCGAGGGGCAACGTCCTCTGCACTGTGCTAGAGGTGCGGGAATGGCAGGATAGGGACGGGCCCGCACTAATGCTAGAAGTGCTGACTGCCGAGGGGAAGCGATTCCAGCTGCCAGTCAATGACAGCTATGATCTTGCTGTGGTGGAGACACTATCGGATCCGCCGTCGACGGTGGAGGCACTCGCATGATTGAGATGCTTCCAGAAGGCTTTACCTTTGGATTGATCGATAACGGCGTCGTCCTCTTGGGGATGTACCTGGGAGTTGACATTGAGGGCTGGCTAGCCCGTCGCCTCGGAAAGAAGTCCAACCCCCTGCTCGGAGCCGTTGTCGGCGCGACTGGGTTTAATACAGTTTCCGATGGTGCCGCCGCGATGCTTGATCCGGCCATGCACGGATTGACACCGGGGATTGTCCTAGGCTGTATCATCGCCATGACTGCAATTCCTGTTGCTGAACGCATTCGATCCCGACGAGACAACACCCCATGAAAGTCGGTGATCTGGTCTACTACGCGGAGCAGCGCATGGTGGAGATAGAGTTCATTGGTGTCATCATGGGTGGACCCATCGAGGATCCAAAACTCGGAACTAGCTGGAAGGTCTGGTGGACGAACCAGTACAATAATGATGGAAGTGCCAAGATGGGTTGGTGGTCTGACTGGCAGTTGAGGTTGTTCAATGAAAGCGGGTGACCTCGTACAGGCAGCAGACAAGACGTTCTACCAGACACTTTGGGAAGGCACAGGCGTATTGATTCGTCCTGATGAGGGTCGAACATACGTGGAGTGGTCAAGCTCCTGGGAGATTCTCTGTGCGGATGGCACCCTTCGAGTGATCGACGGTGGCGACATTGAGGTGATCAGTGAGGACCGGTGACCTGGTCGAGGTCTTTGGCTACGACCGCCACGGCGATCTCGACCTCGACCGGCTGGTTGGTGTACTGATGGGCTGGGACCACTCCGACGAGGGATGGATCGTGCTAATCGACGGACAGCTTCAGGTCTATCCCAAGATCTGGTGGAGATGTCGTCGTGTTTGAGATGAAGCCAGGCGACCTGGTCAGGACAACGTCGATTGTTATGTCAGACCCCCTTGGCACACATCTCCAGCTCCACCGTGTGGGAGTGATAGTCGAGTTCCAGGAGTGCTTTCCAGCGGGGAAGAAGGATAACATCTGGGTGCATGTCATGATCGAGGGTGAGGTCGAGGGTTTCCCCATCAGCCGAGTGCACCCCCTCCTCAAATCTGAGGAGCGGCTGCAGTGGTTTGGAAAGAGTTGACTTGTACACCCAGGCATCACAAGATATAATTTATGGTTGAGGAGATTGCATTTTGAGACACTTAGAAACTAATGGAATTGGGACAGTCACGATCCAGCGACTGACCGAGCTGACGGAGCCTGACAGGGGACCAAGGCCCGGGGACGTGCCTGCGGTAGTCCTAGACGTGGAGACCACCGGACTCCAGCACGAGACCGATGAGGTGATTCAGATTGCCCTGCGTCCATTCTTCGTGAATCCCGAGACTGGGGAGGTGTCGGGTCTCCGGCCTGCGGTGCAGTTCATGCAGCAGCCGAGTGCTCCACTCCCGCAGATTATTAAGGACATCACCGGCTTCACGGACAATGACCTCGAGGGCCACAAAATTCCCTGGGAGAAGATCGCCGCCATCCTCAGCCGCTGCCGCTTCGTGGTTGCCCACAACGCCGGCTTCGACCGAAAGTGGGTGGACCATGCCCTGCGCCAGAGGGGCCTTCAGGTCACAGGAGAGACAACCTGGTGCTGTTCGATGACACAGATTGATTGGACACCGGTCTGCCGGCCGAGTCGCGCCCTGGAGGTCCTGAGCGCCTGGCACGGATTCTACTACGACTCGCACAATGCGTTGGCCGATGTCGACGCGACGCTTCACCTGCTCCGTCGGAATGACTATATGAAGACGATGCTGACCACCGCAGTGACCCCGGACTATCGGGTCTTTGCCGTTGGGAGCCTCCGGGACGAGAATCACCTGCTGAAGGACCGGCGATACCGGTGGAACCCGGACCTGACATGCTGGTGGAAGTCCGTCTCTGACAAGACGAGGGCCGACGAGGAGAGCCAGTGGCTGACTGAAAACCTGACACAGGTTGAACCACAGTGCTACGAGGTCGATCCCAACCAGCGGTTTGCATAGCGTGTAACGCAACCCCAGGTGTGGTAGTATACACACTGGAGGATGAACATGACAGAGTGTGTATGGCACCAGCGAGGCTATAGATCCATCACCGGCGGTGAGTTGGTTAGGGTCGGAAGTCGCGCTTGGGGTGCTGAGGTAGAGATCGGGGATGTAGGTATCGCACTAGAGAGATGGTGGGGAGGAGACTCCAGCACTCTGGCCGAGTCCAAGCGACTTAACCGCGGGACCATGATCCGCTGCCTATTCGGAAGCGGAGAGGTCTCCCTTCCTGAGAACTGCCTCGAGGTCGAGGCGGTTAGTAAGTGGCGCGTGTAACCAGCATCGCCGTGTGGTATTATATATTCAATGAGGGGATTGACCCCAACACGGAGACCCATGCACATGACCCGACCTACTTTCGATCAACTTGAGGCAACCTGGGAGGCGACGGCCGAAGCCATTCGGACGTTCAACTCGGATGTCAAGGCCCAGAGGATCGCAGATTTCGAGGCCAGTGGAGGCTGCGGCAACTGCCGAGGCCGGGGATGGGTCGTCACCTGGGACACGCTCGACTGCATGCAGGGAGGCTATCACGAGCATGCCTCGTGCCCCGAGGAGGCCTGCACCCATGCGACGCGACTCGCCAGTGGCCTTCACCCACACAACAACAAGTACGACCGGCTCCATGGTAACTCCACCTGGGAGATGACGCACGGTGACCTGGTCGAGCTGAACCGATTGAAGGGTGAGTGTGAGCTTGCCCACAACGCCATGGAGGAGGAGCGCTCCCGCTGGGAGGTCGCCAAGGGCAAGCTGGTCGAGGTCGTTAAGCAGGGCGGTGGCAAGAAGGAGTGGCGGACCCCGCTCGGGACCGTCGGCCTGGTGGCCCGTGTCTTCTGCAATGACTACGGCACCGTCAAGGCCGTGCTGGTGACCCAGGACGGAGACAAGTTCTTCACCGCTGTCAAGTTGCTCAAGGTCACCGACCCCGAGCCTGACACCACCCCGTGGGACAAGGCCGAGGCCGCCAAGCTCAAGAAGGAGGGCGTCCCGGTCTTCATGACCGTCAAGCGACTCGGCGCGAAGGCCGCCCTGGTGGTGGTGCTTGGACAGCAGCAGGAGCAGTGGCTCCCCCTGTCCCAGGTCCCTGGCCTTCGAGGCGCCGTGATCGGGAAGGCGACTACCGCCTACGTCCCGCTCTGGCTGGCCAAGGACAAGGGATTTGAGATCGCCGGCTCAAAGCGCGTATAAAACGTCATGAAGCCTGGTACAATATATCCGAATGGAGATGCAACAAACGCATGAATGAAGATTTTGAGTCGCCTATGGACGCTGTCTATACGCTCCTGACGCCCACGCAGAGAAACTTTATCCTCCGAGCTGTGGAGGCACACACCGACGAGATAGTCGCTGAGCTGTTCGAGGAGGGATCAAAGCCCACCCCGGAGGAGCTCGAGGAGATCCGTGAGCTCGAGGAGCTTCGGTAAGACAGCGCGTGTAACGTGCGACGCCGAGTGATAGAATACTAGTAATGGGACGATGAAGTCCCTTGGAGAGATTGAATGACACAGCCAGGTATACCTGATGGAGAGAAGTTTATTCTAGAACTGATGGGCAATGACGGTAATGCCTTCGCGGTGATGGGAGCTGTGACCAGCGCCCTCCGCAAGGCCGGGCGCACCAATGAAGAGGTGCATGAGTATCAGTCCCAGGCCATGAGCGGGGATTACAACCACCTACTTGCAATCTCAATGCAGTGGGCTCTCGGCGACGAGGAGAGACGATGAGCACATTCGACGAGGCCCTTGAGTTCTGGACGATCCAGATCAACGAGTGGTACAGTCTTGAGGCTACGGTGGATGAGGTCTGCAATGCCTTCGAGGGTGACTACCGAGACAAGGTGGCCCACGATGGCACCAGCTACGTGGAGATGTTCTTCAAGTCCGATGACGGGGGTTGGAGCCGCTGGCTCGACACCTCAGATCGAGAGGGACTGGCAGACGCCGTCGAGCACTATCGCGGCAGACCACCCCTTTCCACCTACAATGATCTGTACGGCGGTGGCCTCCTCAACAAGGCTCCCCGCTGGAACGTCCCCATTCAGGACGTCGGTATCAATCCGGAACTCAAGAATGACTGAAATAATACTGCAGCTTGTCGTCGTCGGCCTGTTCGCCACCGTCGTGGCAATCATCCTCTTTGGTGTGGCTGATGCTCTGCTCAAGAATCGGGATGTCGACTGGACCCGAGTCCGGCTACGCGCCATGGCACGTCGTCGCCAGGAGGGGAACGATGAGTAACGTGCGAAGCACCGTCGAGGTCAGCTGGGAGATCCAGGGTGACCTGAAATCTACGTACCCGAGGCGTAGCACAGCGGAGATTCCAGATTATATCATGGAGGAGTACCACATGCACGGGTGCTCCCCTCAGGTGGTCACCGACTACCTGACCAATGCCTTTCGCTTCGAGTTCTTTGAGTGGGAGTGGATCAACGAGGAGAAGTCATGAGTGAGGTTGTTGTTGTCCAGCGATCATAAGCGACACTCAACCGACCAGGTGACGTCCAGCGCTTTTAAGCCTGGTGACATGGTCAAGATTGCCGGCCGTAAGAGCGGCCGAGGAAAGCTAATCCAGGGTGCCAGGGTTGGCGTAGTGATGAAACCTTACGAACCGACAGGTGCAGTCTGGATCACCCGAGTTCAGGTGCTGGTGGATGGTGAACTCGAGGACATTAACGTTAGCTGGCTGACGAGGATTAAGGGAAAGAAGTCAAGTGCTCGTTAATCCACATACTTATACATGTGAAGAGATTAGCCCTGGTCCTGCTCCTCCTAACCCCACTCTTGGTGGGCTCAGCTCCCATCGTCTCCGGGGTCCAGAAGTTACCTGCAAGTGATAGTACTCACCCACCCAGGATCGGCCAGTGGAAGTACACACCGACTGTCGTGGTCTGCTCCGGAGCCCCTGTCACGGTCAAGGCCGTTGAACAGGCAGTGGTGTGGTGGAAGTTACACGGCCACCCGTTCTTCGGGACGGTGGGTACTGATGATCCTCTTGGCAAGTGCCAGGCGGAATACCCAGAAGGTTTTATCACCATTCATGTTGGGAAGCAGCAGATGTTTACCGATGGCGATGAACTGGCAGAGACTCACTTCTACGTTGATGAGGAGACACAACAGATTTCCTGGGCTAAGGTATTCCTGAAGTCAGCGCCTTTGGAGCGGATCGTCGAGCACGAGCTCGGGCATGCCCTGGGCTTCATGCACACCATGCGGGCCGGACACATGATGTACCCAACGTGGCTGCGGGGAGGGTGGGGCGATCGGGGCCTGGAGTCGACCGCACCGGTGGTAGCTCGACCCCTGAAGTGAAGTATCGCTGCCTGATATCCCCCAACACACTGCGTCCTGTCACACGTGTAATGTACCCCTCCGAGTGATAGAATATACTTAATGGAGGAAGCATGAACATAGGCGACCTGGTCCGAGTAAACAGCAGCTGTGATGCCAGAGCCCTGATGGGTAAGCAAGGCATCATCGCGAAGTTCTTCCCCCAGAGCTGTATCAATGAGCTCGACTTAGTCCCATGCGCCTGGATACTGATCGATGGAAGACTGCGACTCCTTAGAGTCACCGCACTGGATGGACTTAACAAGTGAAGACCATTAGGACCATGATGCTCGGCGACCACATCGACGTGGGAGACCTGATCGAGGCAAACGGCGGGACCGCAGTAGTCCTGGAGATAATTCCACCTGGGGTCCTTGGACCGGGACAGGTGACAGATCGGATGAGGATCTTGAATGAGGACGGTCGAACCTGGGTGGCTCGACTTGAGTACACCAACTGGAGGATTATCAATGAAGGTCGGTGACCTGGTGAGGATCAATTGGAACGAACTGTCCTGGGCTCATCATGAGATTGGACTAGTCCTCGAGTTTACCAAGCGACTCTACATTCCAGCCGCCATGATCTTTGTCCTAGGTGAGGTCGCCCAGTTCGACCTTTCCGAACTGGAGGCGATCGATGAAGCCCGGTGACCTGGTGAAGCTCTGTGAAGAAGGCTACCCCCAGTTCAGGGGTGATGTTGGTGTTCTGATGTATGAGGACGTTCCGGTGTCGAAGATCAGGGGATGGTGGCTTCTCATGCTGGGCGGCAAGATCATTCAAATTCACGAAGAGAGGTTGGAGGTTGTCAATGAAAGTCGGTGATCTGGTCCACAACGAGCCATACGATACATTCGGGATCATCACCTCGGAGCTGGAGCCCATCACCGATGGGGAAGAGATCATCGAGCGGAGGTTCATGGTGCTGTACAATCAGCCGCTGAATGGCATGGACCGGTGGGGAGGAGACGATCTGCATGTTCTGACCGGCTCCACCTACCTGGCCCCGACTGAGCGACTGTGCCACAGGCACCATGTCAACCAGAAGCGAGGGGACGAGAGATGCTGCTGAGCCGGATCAAGGTCGGTGACCTGCTTCACTGGGACTGCATAGAGCGCGGGGTTATGACATCACGCCCGATACTGGTCCTGAACATCATCCCAATTCCTAACAAACATGGCGGACCAAACGTCAGCATCCTGGATCGGGGAGTGGAGTATCAAGTTCGCAATACACAGGTCTGGCCGATCGAGGCGCGTCGCCTGCCAGGGTGTGCAGGTCCTCCAGGATCCGACCTCCCAGTCGTCGACCGGTCAAAGAAGATGATCGGGAGGTGATGAAGAACCCTCTAATACATGGTCTGGTATTAATCATCGCCGTGGTTATACCTGGCGGATTACTCGTGTACTTCGCATGGAGAATTAAAAAGGCACGCAACAATTCGACGTCGGCTAACAAAGAAAACACCTAGAGAGAGAAGAGCAAGAGAGCATGCTACTAAGAGACATACAACCAGGAGACACCCTAGCACTACGACGTAGGGGCCAACCAATCCGCCTGGTACTGATACTCAGGGCGATAAGCCTCTTCGAGGTGGAGGTCCTGGAGTCCGGCGCGGTGACCAGCGTCCCATGCACCTGGCTGAGCCCGGCAGCATTTGCAGCACCTGGGTTCACGATCCTGATGAGGCGCGAGACGTGCTGAGAGCGGACATCAACGTGGGCGACCTGCTTCGGACAGACATCGATCCACCGAACATCCGATATACGGAGATCGAGGAAGGTGTTCGTGACGAGAGGTTGGTCCTGGTGGTGTCGCTGGAGACCGCTGAGGGAAGCGGCGAGGATGGCTACGTGACTGTGCTGGACTGCGGCGTCCGGACCTCCATCAGCTGTGTCTGGCTCTGGCCAGGAGATCAGTCCGCTGACCTGTACTTCGACGGAATGGTTGATCCCAATCTCGAGGGCAGTTCCACGCCGGCTAATAAAGAAAACCCCTAAGGAAACAGAGAGAGAAGAGAGATGCTGATAGAGGACATCCACATAGGGGACATGCTACACACAGACATCGACCCACCGGACGCCAAGCACGACCACTTCCACCCAGTCCGCCCTGTCCTGGTGCTGTCGCTCGACGCCTCAGAATACGGCATGCAGTGGGGCTTCGTGGTGGTCCTGGACTGCGGCGTGGTGACGCCCATCGGCTGCACCTGGCTGTACCCAGCGATCGGCAGTCCTGACTGGGATTCCTACGGTGGATGACTTGGTCACTACGACTGGGTCCTACGAGCGTGTGGCAGTGGATATATGTCATACGGTGGTGGATTGTGGTGGATAGTGGAGGACGGGTGGAGGCGGGTGGCTTTTCTATCTTTCTCGTATGTGGGGGGGTTTTTTAATCTCTTCACTTTTTGCTGGCGCTTAACCCCAAGGCGGACCCAATGTACACGAGCAATGGACATTGTACATCCCCATCGATGGGAGGTATCATAGGATGTGGCCTCCAACGACACCATCGATCGGTTCGAACCGGGCGACCTGGTTGTCGGCTGGCACCCGCCTCCCGGCAGCGATATTCCCCACGGCTTGACACCGCTCGGACCCGAGACACCCGGCGTGGTGGTCCGCGTCCACGAGGTCAAGGTCAACCCCGCCAACCCGCTGTACGGATACAGGGACAGCACCCAGGAGGTCTGGATCCTGAGGGGTGGCAGGGAGGAGAGGTGGCTGGCCAGCGAGCTGATGAGGCTGGGCCGAGGCTAGCTGTTTTCCTTTTAAGTTTTCCTTTTAAGTTTTCCTTTTAAGTTTTCCTTTCCGACTTTCCTTTTCAATTTCCTTTCTCGCGCGTGCAGCTCCCTCAGTTTTCTTTTTGGGGATTCTTTTTTGGGAGCGCCTGAGATCTTTCTTTCTCGCATCGTTCGGGGATCTTTTTTTAATGAACATTCGACAGCCTCCCGTTACATTTAACCATGAGCAAATCCATTGGAAACGTACTCAACATCCTGCTAGCGGGCCTCGGCACCCTGGTCGGCACGGTGCTGGCGATCGCCGCGATCCTGGCCGGACTCCTCGGCATCGGGCTGGCCACAGGCCGCGCGGCCGACCTGCTGCAGGGCGCCCAGCCCAGGCTGCTGACCGACTGGACCGTCGCCCTGGACGGCTGGGCACTGCTGTTTGCAGTCTACATCCTACTCTGGGTCCCGCTGACCGCGGTCATCAGGGCTGCCAGGTCGGATCCCAGGCTGGGGCCTGGGTCCCAAGAGGACCTCGGACTGGACGACGACGGGGACTAGTCTCGTGTAACCGGCGCCGGCCGGTGTTATAATTTACTTGAATGGAGGAATTCGACATTGACTGAGAGAACGCTAGAGGACATCCAACGCGACTTCGCGACGGGGGCACGGGTCCAGTGCACGGTGACAGGCCGCGACGGCATCATCCTGATGAGGGATAA
>Ga0209756_1000297_pt1 | contig 48519 bp, 37 predicted proteins | sample ETNvirenome_6_85_FD_184071 | JGI IMG/M metagenome (GOLD analysis project Ga0209756, IMG submission 184071) | Marine viral communities from the Pacific Ocean - ETNP_6_85 (SPAdes) (version 3) | ecosystem: Environmental > Aquatic > Marine > Oceanic | place: Pacific Ocean | collected 2013-06-19 | reverse complement strand
CCTCTTGTAATCATTCTGGAGATAAGGGGAAGCACAGACCCATTCTCTTCCACCAGATTGCCACCTACCTTCAGGAAGATGCTCTTCTACATAATCCTGAATGTATTCGCTACTTACTACTGCGTCGAGGTTTTTTTGTTGCATTGCTTAATCTCTCTTCTACTAGTTGGGCTGGGTTAAATACGGGACACAGGGACTTAAAACCACACCAGTTACAATACTGGTTCTCAGAGGGTAATAAATCAACTTTCTTCGCTTTCTTTATGTTCCAGGCATCCTCTACGATCCGCTTGTTATGTTTGATAAGGGCAGCAGGGGTGTACTGTACAGTAACCATGTTGTCCGTAAGAGGATAATAGTGAGCAAAGGTGATTTTATCAACAGGAATGTCATATGTTTTATGGGCAGCATACACATAGCTCATACCTTGAGGATCATCAAATAGCTCAAATTTACTCTTCTCACGCTTGCCAGTCTTGTAATCTATCACTAACAGGCCACCTTCCTTGCCTTTGATGATTCTGTCCACAAAACCCACTTGTTCAACACAACCAAGGTCTTGCTTGTAAGATAGCTCAACCTGCCCCTTTTCTGGGAAAGAGGCATTCAAACGAAGGAAATTCTTCAAGCAGGTATCTATCTTAGGTTCGTAGGCTTTACCGAATTTGTAGGTCTCCCGTAGATTCTGGGCGATTCCCTGTAATTGCTCCAAAGTAGAGCAGTCTACTCCTTCTTCAAAGATCTGGTGTATATACGACCCAAACTGGAGAGCATCCTTGTTTCCTGGATCAGTCTCCTCTAGGTAGTCTACATAGCGATAACGATACTTCAGTCTACACAGTCTCCATAAATCTCTTTTAGTATTACTTATTTGGTTACAGAACATTATAAATCCTCAATAAAACCAGTAACTATTGGTTGGTACGCTTCTATATCTATAGACTCTAGAAAATTAATTACTTGATCTTTAGAGTAATTACATTTAGAAGTAAGGAAGGTATACAAAGTAGATAGCTTTAAACATCGTCTATCTGCTAGACATTTTAATAGTCTAGCCTGAAATAGCTTAATGAATTTAACACTGTATTTATCTTTCCATCTCTTAATGAACTCATTACTCAAGGTAAAGTCTAGTAATTCTGTATATTCAAACAGTAATTGGTTAATATCTTCAGTGCTATCATTGTATATCATGCATCCATCCTTAATTTACTATATACTAGGGGGCTAATCACCATATGGCAATTTTTTTACGGAAATTTTTACAAAAAATAAAGGCGGCTGTACAAGAGTTAACAGGCTCTGAGGCAGTTTCTGAAGGAACCCATAAATCTCTTGTCTCCTACTCTACTATATTACCAGGGGATATCCTATTTTTTAAATACAAGTCCAAGAAATTTGGCATAAAAGACCATTTTGTTATGGTGGTAGCTAATAAGAGAGGAAAATCAGGTATATTTACGCACAAGGGAAAAAGATACCTTTCCGCAGTTAAACTAAATAACATATGGGTAAAAACTGCCATGACGATAGCTAAGGTTTACCAGAATAGGAAGATTTCTTACAGCAACACTGTTAAAAAAGGATTAATTAGTCTAGTGGGTAAAAATAATTATAGAACTTATATACTTGGACAGATGTACAGCACCTTCGAAGTAAATAAAGCACCTGAGAAGAAAGAGGTAAAGGCATAAGCTATGGCTAAAGCAAAAACTATTAATGATGTTGTAGAGGCTATAGAGGCTCTTAATGTAAATCTTGGTCAACTGCTTAGTGTGGAGCAGAGAGAGGAGAGAACGGGTGGTATAGCTGGCAGACAAAGAGAAACTATCCTTGACAAACTGAGAATCGACGGCGATGGAATTATAACTGGACTCACTAACTTTGCTATTAATAGATCCGTTTGGGGATTAAAAGTAATCGCTGAGATAGATCAAATGCAGGTACAGGCAGTATCTTCTGGCAGAAGTATACTAGGTGTTATAGCGGAACTAAAAGGTCAAAAGGTTGGTTTTATAGGTGGACTTCGTGATAATGCTATGATGCAAATAACCGCATTTACACATGGATTCAATTTACAAGATATTGCTTTAAGAGAGCAACTAACTGTATTAGATAAGGCTGGGCAGCAGGGTGGACAATTGCTTCAATACACTAATAGTTTATTAAGGCAAGGTATTCCAAGAGATGTAGCTCACGATATGTTAAAGAATCTTGCTAGGATAACACTTACTAATACTCAATCAGCAGAGACTTTAGTTAAGATGTTAAATGTTATGGCTGGAGTAACCCCAGCGTTAACTCAACTAGGTTTTGGGGCTGCCCCACAAGATGTATTAGCTGAGTTATCTAGGAATCTTCCTGGGCCTCAAGCAGTTGATTTGGCTAACACATTTAAAGATATTATGACTGCTAACCTAGGTGGAGAGACAAATCAATGGTTACTTGCTGGTGGTGAAGCCCGAGCAGAAGAACTTAAAACTATATTGCTTAATATAGAAAAAACAGGGAAAGCTACCCCAAACCAATTAGAACAAGTTGCTTCTATATTAGAGAGATATGCTAAAGATTCATTAAAGATACAAACTGATCTTGGTGTTGGGTTAGCTGGTAAACAAGAAGAAATGATGCCTCTTCTTCTTAAGACTCTAATTGAAAATAATCAATTTGCTGATCAGCAAACTATGGCTAGATATCTGGGGACTTTGGCTGCTGTATCGGACAGGGATGCCCTATTTTCACAAAGGCGCGTAGATAAAGAATCTCATATATTTACTGTAGCCCAATCCTCAAAAATGCTAAGAGAAAGTATTGTTCATATAGGAGATTTATTTAGGGAGCTTGGACTTAGAACTTTAGGAGATGCTAGAGATGAGATTCCTAGCTGGTTTAGTCCTCTTTTTAATAGATTAGATAATGTAAATGAGGAGATTAGAAGAAGTGGAGACTTATCCCCAGAAATGCTCGATAGATATAATTTAAACCCACAAAATGAGATAGATCTTTTTAAAATGCTCTTGATGGGTGGTCAGGGACCCGATTTACCAGAGGAAGAAGATGACGATCCTGTAACTGGGACAACACAAGAAGAACAAGCAGCAACTCTAACTAGTATAGATCTTTCTATGGGAATGCTTTTAGGTTTAGTTGGGGCAGGAGCCCTTTGGACTCCACTTAGTGAAGATCAAGACCATTAATTATTATGAGTAAAATAACAAGAGTAGACCCACATTTAGGAGACCCCAATTGGGTAGGAAAATTATCTTTACGGTATTTTGATAAGGAGAATGTATATACAAAAATAATACCCTTCTTTGAGAACCCAATCATTAAGGAGAGTCAGACTCCTAGATACGCTAATTATGCCCCTATAGGAAGATCTTCCAACTTGTTTGGATATCTTGGTGCTGACTCTAGGAAGTTTGAGGTAACTTTTAATTTAACCCTCCCACATATGACCCATTTAGGCTATGACAGTATCCATGTCTTCACTACTGCTGTCACACCTGAGCAGATGAAAGGGGAAATTTTAAATGGTGCCCAGAAAGGCGCAGCGGGTGGGATGTTTGGTGCTGCTATGGGGGCTATGGCTGGTGCTGCTGTTGCAGCCGTAAAGGCATCTGCTCCAGCAGCAGAAAAGATCTCTGGTGGAGGAGGAGTGGCTAAGGAATTAGACGATCAATATATAGAAACTTTATTAGAGGATGAGGCAGGGCTTAACAGTTTTTTAAGTTTAAGATCTCCTATTTATAATCCTAGTTCCCCAGGAGCCCAAGATAGAAGACGAATAATAAATATGGTAGCTAGTATAGTTGCTGCTATAAGATCTACAGTAATTAACAATACACAAAATACTAGATTTGGTCCACCTATGGTTAGATTAGATTGGGGTATTTTGTATAGGGATGTTCCTTGTGTATGCAAGGGATATAATATTGTTGCTGTGGAGAAGGGGGGATTTGATAAACGAACTTTACTACCTAGGATGCTTAAAGTTACTATGGCATTAGAAGAGGCTAGGAATCTGTCTAATGCAGAATCTAGTATGGATGGGGATGGATTAGTTGGGTGGGAAATTCTTTTGGGGTCTGATTCTATTCCAGGATTAACAATGGACCCAGGAAACTTTAAGACAGCAGAGGTTGCGGCAGCTAAAAAAGTTGGAAGAGGAATCGTTAGGGATATGGCAGGTAAATCGGGAAGGGGAAAACATAATGAGTAAACAATATCCATCAAGATATGATTATGGGTCGAAGACTATAAGGCATAAGAATAAAAACATAAGAACTTCTATAAATACTTCATTTATGGATAATTTTGGAGATAGAGTCCAGGAAGGTAATTACAATGTTGGTGAGGTAAAATCATTTATTGAGCATAGGCCAGATACTATATCTAATATATTTTATAGCACTACCTCTTTTTGGTGGTATGTTATGATGTATAATAATATACATGATCCTTTCGAGAGACTTAACCCATCAGATAATATTCTAATACCTACCATAAATGACATTTTCTAACAGAGCAGTTCAGGCAGCTAGTGTATTGATTTCTAGCAATTTAGACTCCATAGAAACTTTTCTTTCGGGTGGTGAGGTGGAGGAGGATGTTGTATTCGTAGGAACAGAAAATTCTAATTTAATAAATTTAGAGCATGCTGCGGATAGTAAATCTTTCTTATTTAAATTACAATTTGTTGATTCTGGTGGGGATGCTATACAAAAATTATTTCCTTTAAGTCTTCCTACAATACTAAGGAAAAGGGAGGAGAATACTCCTGAAGGTCAGTTTTATATAACATACGGAATGGGGACAGACAGAACGCATTGGTGTGGTCCTCTTACTTTATTCATATCGGGTGCTACTTATGATGTTAAACCTACTGGGCTTGATATTACCACATTAGAATTTTCACCTTCCCAATTTTTAGCTTCTAGAAAGGATTATAAAAGGAAAAAATTGGGAGATTCCAAAAGTCCATTAGTGCAGGAGACTGATGATACAGCAGAAAGTTCTATTATAGCAAAATATATTCATGTTAATATAGGAACTCATGACTCTAAAAACTTGGTAGATAAAATACTTACTCCTGAAAGTTTGGTTAACGCAATTTCAGAATTAGTAAAAGGGACATCACAGGCATTCACTAATTTACAAACCATAGTTTCTTTACCAAAAGATGATATGGTTGTTTATTTCGATTCTATGATACTTGATCGTACTCCGAGGTCTGATGATGGTGGATTTATGTACCTCACAGACATAGTTTTGGATCCAGGGATAGCGGCTGAACACGCTACTAATCATATATACCAATCAGACGAAGGGATAGTACTTGTAGATTATAGAGATGCTTCTCGTATTACCCCTATTAGAGAACATCTAAAAGAATTGGGAATAGAATATTTATACAAAAAGCAAGAAAAATCTAGAGCTAAACTTGCTTTAGAACGAAAACAAACTAAAGAATTAGAGGAAAGTTACCCCGTACCACCACCAGGAACTTCTATCCCAGAAGGTTACGACATGAGAGACTATATTGCTCCTCCAGATAGATTACTAAATGATCAATTTATTGAAGATATTTATATAACTTTTGATGAGCTTTATAAAACAGGACAGAGAAGTTTTAAGTTGGGGGCTTTAGCTAGAATATTTTCTACTTTACGACGAAGCTCTAGTAACTCATCTGAATCTCCACAACTAGAATTACTATATAGAGTCGAAACTAATGTTGATATATTAAGAGTATGGAAAGAGCAGGGGCATATAAAATTTATAGCTCCTACATTCCTTATAGGAGATAAAATTACTATAAACGAAGACTTTTATGGTGATATACCAAAAAATGAGGAGGCAGCTAGAAGTTCTGGGTCTGCCGAAAAACTATCCTCTTCGGCAAAAAAGAAAGTACAGTCCACAGTAAATAAGAATAGCACGGTAGAAGATGATTACGCCTTAGAGGAAGAAGATAAGGAGCTTGAAATAAGCCATATTTTTGAGTCAGGAAAAGACATCTTATCTTTTAAAGGGGAGGCTGCTATGCCAGCCCTAGCATTCTTGGCCCCCGATATACAGTTTCTAAATAATACAAAATTAACTCGACAAGAAATTGTAGACTATTTAGAAAACAAACTTTCTGATATTTTAGAGAGAGATCCTTTTGAGTCTAATACGGCTGATAGATTAGAGTATCATAATATGGCTAAATTAGCAGAGACAATATATGATGATTATTTTACAAAAGATGATAGCTCCTCAGAACTTAATATTAGAGCGGCTTCTGATTTGGGTGGATTATTAAGCTTTGCTCACATGTATACTAAATTATTGGTCATGGGTGGAGTATCAGCTAAAATACAATCTACTCCTAAATTTGAATACTCTACTGGATATGATTTAACTAGAACTGTGGGGGTTAAGCTTAGAAAAAACCCTTCCTTGTATGATAAATTATCAATATCTAATTACAATAGCTATTGGTCTGGTTATTATAGGATACTAGGATATTCTCATAAGATATCCAATGATTTTGCTCAGAGTACCTTTGAGATACAAAAAATTTATTTTGGGGACGATGTAACTAAATCCTCTCTAGAGGACGATGTAACTTTTGATGCTAAACCAAAAGATGTAACTTCCCCTCCAGCCAGAATGAAAGATCTTCCTACGATGCCAAAAGTTCAAGAGGCTTGGTATGGTAAAGGATGGAATGATTAAATGACTCAAACCAAATTTGCAACAGTAACAAAAACAGTTGATCTCTCTAAAAAAGGTATTTTCCAAGCTCAGTTGGATTATAACAAAGAGAGTATTCAAGTTATTTATGTTACTCCCTTTGCCTCCCACCCCGTAAATTCTAATTACTATAGGTATACTGGGTTTACAGCCATACCAACTCTTGGAACTAGAATACTAGTTAATAAGTTTGAGGAAGGAAATTACTGGTATTATGCAGGTGCCCCGACATACAAAGAAGGGGGTAATTTTTTAACTGTCCCTGGGGGAACTGCTGGTGGTAGTGTCATAGTAAATCTTTTTGAGAGGGTTTTATTAAGTAGTAGGTTAGACAAACTTATTAGCTCTCCAGAGAACTTTGGTGTGTATTCACATAATTTGTACCCTGAAAAATATGGGTTAAAAAGTCCAGAGGGGGGAGAGCTTGTAATAAGTGATTCCCATAATAAAAAAGAACGAAACTTATTTACTGCAATAATTAGTAAGACTCAGAAGAAGATAGGGGGGTACGATTCTGAAGGAACCATGCTAATGAAAAATGAGCATGGGGACGGTATCCAGATAACCTCAGAGTATTATAAAGGGATTCATGGTGTTAGAAGTACCAGGATGGAGTGCGATGGTAACCTAGTTAACAAAAGCCATAATGGGGAGATGTTACATAAAGTATGCTCTGGTGGAAGAAGACTCCAAATAGTTAATCATGCTGAAAAAGATTATAATAAAGGTAATGTATCCACAGATAATGATGTTGGGTCAGTTAATATCCTAAGTAAGCATAATGATATTACTATAAAAGTTACTGAGAAAAGGGTAGCTGAGGGAAGGAGGATATTTATAGACGCTAGTGAATCTACTGGCCTAATATCCATAAAAGCTGGTGGTAATGGAGTAGAAATTTTCAGTGCGGGACCCATAGATATTAATACCACTGGAGATTTCAACGTAAATGCTGGTGGGAACATAAATATGAAGGGTAATAATATTCATTTAAACCCCAATTTCGATTTCGGTAAGACACAACCTACCAAAGATAATCAAGAGGAAGCAGAGGATTCTATATAATGGGAATAAATTTTAATCCAAATATGTTAACTGATCCCCTAGGGGGAATAGCCATGGAGTATGGAGTCCCTAGTTGTATGGTAGATCTAGCTAAAAATCTACTATCTCTACTTCCTGGGGATGTTTTAGGTGGTGTATCAAGAGGGATAGCGGAGGGCGAGAATGCTGCTAGAAATGCCATGGCTTCCATATTTGAGGATATTCATGATGCTATAGGTATACTTGAGTACGATACGCAGACAGGTAAACTTAGATTATTGAGTGATTCTTCCAGACATGGTGCAGACAGTACATTGGGGGATTCTTTAGGGGAGCTTGGAGAACTTATTGGGTTTGTAGCGGGTGCTGCTGGTGCCATTTATCAGGCTGGTCAGGATATAATGGATCAGATAGAAGCTATAGAAAACTGTTTGCAGGATTTTCATGACTGGATGGATCGTAGTGATAATAAAGGAAAATTTCAAGATGCCAATACCGCTCAACAGCAAATTGCTGGTAGTATAGGCCAGTTTAACATTTATAAATCTCAAGCAGCCGCAGCTAAAGACTTCCTAGATAGAGCAGCAATTACACAGGGAGCAATCGCTGAAATTTTTGCGGAAAGAGTACAGAATCCTGACCTCATTCCTGTATTTACAGAAGGAGATCCTCCTGTTGCACCTGAACAGCCTATATTCAGGTTAGATTTCGGTCCACCTAAGGCCAAGAGGGGACAATACCTTTTATCTGTTGATGGTCTTTACTATGATTCACAGGAAAGAGACTACGCTGGGGGATCTGAAGTACCAACAACAGATGATTTAGAGTTTGTACCCGCACAAGATAGATGGATGTTAGATCATACTCCTAATTTAGGTGGAAGGGGAACTTCTTATTCAGTTAAACAACTGAATTCTTATGTGGATACCCTTTTTGACCTAGATGTTATTGATGATTCAACATCTTTACAGAATTACTATGACGCTGATCACTTTTTACAAGTTCTTAAGACTCACAGGAACCAAGCGGTTGATTTTGTTAATAAGAATATAGTAACAATACTAAATTCTGGCTACAAGAAAGATTCTGCTATCTATGTAAACTATGTTCAGCAATTAAAATCAGAGAACAGTTTATTTCTTAATAAAATTAATAAAAGAAAGAAGCAGATTGAAGTAGCGGTTAAAGCTCCCGATCTATTTGGTTCCTCTGATGTATTTTCCGTAGGAAATGTACCTATTAATGATTTTTCATATCTAAGTTCTATTAACTTGGATGTGGAGATGGACAAGCAAAGAAATTTGGTGTTTGATCATGGTGAAGTTAGTGGTGTTGTCCTTCCTATTAAGCCATTATTCGCTAGATCAGATGGATCTATGCAGAAAGTCGTACTTACTCCATTGGAGGTGGCAGAGCAGGGAGTTGCAAGTCTATTAGACGGAGAAGAGGTGTCTGAGACTCCATATGTACTTTCTTTAGTAAGTAATATTACTACAGATAATTTAATAGCTGTGTATAACTTTGCAGATGTTAATATACAAGTTCCAGACTCAACTACTTACAATACTTTAAATTGTACTGCGAAAGGAACAGAGAATAGAGCGCAAACTGTATCTACTAACCCAAATTACTTATTCCAGAAGGGATTAGCTATTCCATACCTAACGGGAGTAACTAGATTAACTAAAGAAAACGCTAATTACGAATTTGATGGGGAAGATTATGATACTTATCCTTATTTAGTGGGGGATGCGGGTAATTATGTGAAATTACCTGATACTCAAGACTATCAAAACCTTTTCTATAATAACTTAGGATGTTCCATAGATGTGTGGACCTATATCCCAGGATTATTCCAGGAAGAGGGTGGTTGGTGGGAACATCCTTTTTCTACAAGTGCATGGGACTTTAATTTTAGCTCTACCGAAGGTAAGTGGTGTGATGCACATTATTACAGAGTTCTTTTAGGATGTGAGAATACTGGAGGTACGATGACCCCAGTAAACCAGTCTCAAGTCTTTGTTGATAGATCTTCTGAAACTGTGCGAGGGATGCTTATGGGCTTTAGTAGAGAGCCTAGAATGTATTATGATGGAAGTGCTGTACTTCCTGGTTCAACTGATCTTAACCCAAGAGAGTTCTTTGGATGGTCTTTAAGTGGTGTAGTTGGACCCAATACTTTTAGCTACGATAAGGGTAGTGCGGGGGTGTGGGTTGTTTCTGGTGATAGTATTAATGCTATTCCTGCTGCTGTTCGTCAAGCTAGTGGAACATTTCAGGTTAGCAATGACTCCGATAAAACTATTGAGTACACTATTACGGAAGCTGGAGATGGTTATCCAGCTAGTTCTCATGATGCTTGCTGCATATTGTGGACATCTGGTGAGCGTTCGCCTTTTGGTGGTTCAATCGCGTGGCCTCCTGCTGTCCATAGCGGAACATTAGGAATATCTTACTTTGATACTGTACTGAAGAATAGAAAATTAGAGATAGGAGCAGGTTCCAGCGTGTTCTTTATAGCCCCAACTCAGTCTTATATAAGTCCGAGGGGTAGTAACGATACTTCAAGTACTGTTGGGTTTGTTAGAGACTCATTATGTCCTGTAGATGATGAGCCCATAATGAGATTTATGGTATCAACTAAGGAGATAGTGGAGGGGGTAGCTTTAAGTTCTATATCAACTAATTTTGTTAATTTACAGATTACATTTGATGTAGAAAACGATTTAATTACTTTATATGTGAATGGAGTTAAGTTTAAGACTCAAAGTATATCTTCTACCTTCGGAACCAATCCTAAGGAAGCTCCTCAAGTACCTTCCTTTATGATACCAAAAACTTATAGTACAAGTAGTTTCTACTACTCTAAAGGTACTATAAACCAGACATCTTCCACATCTCTGTTTGATAATGGACCTGATAATTATGGATTCTTTACTCCTTGGATTGTTGGGGGTGGGTGGACAGATGGGAGACCTGTGAATTTAGCAACTTCCTCAGGGGGATTCTTAGACCCTGGTGCAGGTATGATTAGTTCTTATAATGGGTATGTAGGAAGTTTAAAATTCTATCGTAAACCTCTAAATAAAACTGAGGTGATTACTAATTACAATGCTCAAAGAGTATTTTTTGAGAATATAGATGTTTAATTATGGTTCTTTACGGAAAAATAGCAAGTAACTTAGCAAGAAAAGAGGTTATAGAAGCCCCTAAGGAGAAGTTAGTTGGGCTTACTTGGCCCACAGGACTTAATCCTAAAGCACCTTACTTTACTAAAAACTCTAGTTTAGCGTTAATTCGTAGCCAAGTTATCCAGTTCCTTAGGACTTCTAAAGGGGAACGAGTAATGCTTCCAAATTTTGGAGCATCTTTAAAAGATTTTATATTTGAACCCCTTTCCAGAGACATGGCTAGTGTTATGGCTACTAGTATCATTGATGGGATAGCTTTATATGCCCCAAATATAGTTATTAGACGAATAAGATTCTTTCAAAGTGATAATTTAACAGGATTTGGTCTTCCTGGGATTAAAGTTGAGATGGATATATCTCCGCGTAACAATACAGAAATTATAAATATAAAGGTTAACATATGAGCGACCCATTTTCAAGCCAGCCTGTACCGTTTACTGATGTAGGTTCAGATTTTTTAAAGCTGGTTAATATACCAGACTCTATCAAAGATAATTATATAGATTATGAAGCTACTGATTTTGCTAGTATGCGTCAAGGTATTATAAATTATATTCAAGCTGTATATCCATTAGATTACAATAACTTCGCAGAATCGGATCTAGGCATGATGCTTATAGAGGTAGTTGCTTATATGGGAGCAGTATTATCCCTAAAAGCTGATATGTTAGCTAATGAAAATTTTATTTCTACTGCGAAAGATCGAGATAGTGTGAGGAAGTTATTTGAATTAGTGGGTGTTTCCATGAAAGGGCCTACTTCTGCTCAGGCTACTGCGGATATATCTGTAAATGGTGTTGATGAGTTGGTAGCAGATTTAACACTATCCCCATCAGAAAGAGTATTTACGGTGGTTTCTCCCGAGGATGGGGAGTCTTCTACATATACTTTGTACAAAATATCAAATGGTCAGATAGGAGACCCAGAAAGTACTGCTTCTGTTACTTATACTTCTTCTTTATTAACCTCTTCTACGGGGGTTTATTCAGAAGTGGTATTATTGGAGGGGGCATTTGCTGTAGAGAGTGGACAATTCTCTGATGTTGATGTGTTTAAATCTATTTCATTAACGGAAGCTCCTGTTATCCAGAACAGCGCACAAGTTTATATAAGTTCTCCTTCTTTACCTAAAGCAGATGGTGTGTATAAAGCAGTTGATAATTTATATCAAGCCTCTTCTATAGATGATAAAGTATTCCAAGTTATTTACTCTGATGATTACAAGGCTCGTATTATTTTTGGGGATGGAAATAATGGAGTATCCCCTCCTCCTGGGTCTGTATACACCATAACTTATAGAGTTGGTGGTGGTAGTAGAGGTAATACTCCTGACAGTTATATAAATGCTGTGGGGACTGGAACTTATAATGAGGTAGCAGACCAAGGAATACGAGTCGTTCAAATGTCTATGGCTACTGGTGGGACAGACGCAGAGACGGTGGAAAAGGCTAAAAGGTATGCTCCACTAACCTTTAGAAGGCAGGATAGGCTAGTTTCCTTGGAGGACTACACAGCGTTTGCTAATAGATTTATATCTTCTGCTGGGGCAGCAGGGAAAGGTACAGCCTCTTTGAGGAAGGCATTTAGCTCTGCTAATGTTATAGACTTATTTATTTTAGAGAGTGCAACGGATATACAACTTCAAAAGGCTTCTATATCATTTAAAAATGATTTATTGGCTGCCATAGATCTTAAAAAGATGATTACTGATGATGTAGTAGTTAACGATGGTTTAATAAGAACAGTAGACTTAATTATTACAGCTAATGTAGATAAAAGATTTGAAGGTATTGAAGGAACTATAACGCCACAAATAGCTAGAAAAGTTCAAAATTATTTCTTATCTACTAATAGAGATTTTGGCGAGCCTTTAATATTGGCTGATTTGAATAGAGAAATTTTTGAGTTGTCGGATGTAAGGTATTCAAGTATTGATAATTTGAATGATGATATACATATTGAGTTTAATGAAATAATCCAGTTAAATAACTTAGTTATAAATATTAATTTAGTGTAATGACAACAAATAGATTTTACAAAAGAAATTATAAGGATGCTTTAGATTATATTATACCTGAAGTATATTTTACTCAAGATCTTACTTTAAGTGGCACCCAACCTGACGCTATCGACAGTATTATAAATAGCCATATAAACTTTTGTATAAACCAACCTACTATACTTTCCATTTCTGCGGCAGGAACATTTTCTAGTATAAATGAAGTATCCTCTTTGTCTAGATGGTTTATCCCACAAAATAAGATTAATAATCTGACCGCTAAAGAGTTTGAGATACAGATACTACATCCTTTAGGGATATGCATGGGAGACTTAAATGGTATGCAATGTACCTACTACTCTTGTCCTGGTAATGAATGTAATACTAATTTCTCAGGAGTACCTTATACTAATATTGTTAATGTGTTTAAGGATACTTTATTCCCTAAAATTATTCTTAACTCTGGTTCATTAGAGTCTACCACAAACAGCGCATTCAGCAATAGTGCGTCAGGAACACATGAATATCTAATTAATAGATTAGGGTGGATATATTTCTTAAATACTGCTTCAGCAGGGGACGCTTCCAGCTACATAGCAAGCTCTCTAGCGGATATGTATGTATCTGGTACTAACTTTTCAGTGAAGGATGGTATTAAGGGTCTATCTTATTATGTATATAATAATTGGCCTTCTCTATCTAGTACTTATCCTGGACTTCTTCCTAGTGATTATACTTCAGGTACAACTACTTATGTAAGTGGAACCCAACCTCTAGACAGGCTTCACACTCTTATAGATGTTATCTACTCTGATCAGTATTCTAGTAAAGATGATACTTATGTTCGTGATGCTTTTAATGATTATGTAGCTAATTCCACATTACTGACTGGAAGGGAAAGGGCAGGACCATTCAGCAAATTTATAAAGGGAGTATCTTATTCTTTTTTTGATACTAGAGATGAGGTAGAGAGGCTAGAGTCTTTATATGATATAGAAAATTGTCCACCTAGACTTCTGAAGTATGTTGCTGATCTAATTGGGTGGGATCTTAAAGGAAGTAATCCAGAGGGTTGGAGAAGACAGTTACTATTTGCGACTACACTTTACAAACAAAGAGGCACCAAGAAAGGTTTATATAATGCTATAACTACGGTACTTCCTGGGGTAGAGCTTGAGGAGTCTAGTATATCAGAGTTTTATGAATCTTATATTCCTTATTTGGCTTATTATTTATTAAATACAGATAGTGCATTATTTGAATCTTTAAGTACTTGGACCCAGGAAGAAGCCTTTAAGTATACAGGTGGGGAATACGATCCTGCTAGTTTGGATAATAATGTAAGAATTGTTATTGATCATATGATGCTTAAAGCAGTGACTAGATTCCCTGAGCTATTCTATGTAAAGAACTTTAAGTTTGATTTAACTAATCCAGATTTTGTATTCTTTTATAGGGGAAGATCTTTTAGTATACCACCCTGGGAAGAAGAAAAGTTTTATATGGATTGTGAATCTACTCCTTCATTTTTACAATTCATAAAGAATGAACTTATTTGTTTAGGGGTATCCTATGAGCATGCTACTAATTTTTATAATTATGCAGCAGATAATATATCACATAAAAACTTAGATACTAGATTTTACAATAACGGGTTACTGTTTTTTACGAGTTCTATAAACTTACCTCCAAATGAGTCTACGATATTAGATAATTATAAGGTAGAGAAGTATAAATATCTTCCTTTATGGAATGCTAAATCCTCACACTTCAATGTAAGTGTATCATCAGGATCTTTTACAGACAGCTTCTTTAACTCTACAATTTACACTAAGCAAGATTTTTTCCAATCCTTATCTATAGTTGATGAATTCTCGCCAGCTAAGTCCATACCTAGAACCCATGTAGATTTACAGCAAGTAGAGACTTTAAGTGCTATTACATTTAACTGTCCTAGTGTTAGATATTTACTATATGATATATCTTTATCTGGATTCCCAGGGTCTGTGCAATCTTCTGGGGTTGATATACGAAACATTCCTTACGCTGTGGGTGGAGATTTTCCAACCCCAGATAATTCTAGTAGAGCTAGAAATGATCATACTAATCTACCCGTATACAAAAGAGATTTTGTAGATAGTCCTGGAGATTTCTCTCAGTTAGCGGGTTCTTCAGTTAGTGCTGTTCCTTTAACACAAGTAGATAGAACTAATGTTAGAAGGAGAGATTTTTCTAAAACTCTTCAGAAAGGTGGATGGTACACTAGGACTGGGCGAAACATGCCTTCCTATTTCAACACTAGTTCTCAAGGTGCAGACACAGAGTTTGCTCCCCTAGGGTTTGTAAATATACTTTACAAATATAATCCTGTTATCAATCCGTATGATTTAGATGAAGTAAGTGGTTATCCGCATGAGCTTAATGTTTGGAGTCCTTGCTGGACTTTAAATTCTGACAAGGAAATGAGTGGTATTTATGCTTCCTCTACTTTTGATATAAGGGGGTCTTCTGCTTTAGTATCTTCAACCTGTGATAGTTATGTTAGAAGAGAGCGCACACCTGAGTTCCAGCGTGTACTTCATAAACTTTTAGATAAAAAATATGAAGGGGAGGCTAGAGCTATCTACGCAGAGAACAAATCTTTACTAGATACCTCTGCTTATTTAGATCCTATAGCTTCGTTAAAGAATATCCTTTGGAGTAATGGTAGTGATGATACTTCTGAAATTTATAGTTTTATTTTGGGTAATAGAAGATTTAGTAGAGACTCTATAGATGGTATGCATAAAATGTTTAAGGATTATATAGATTACTTTACTAATACTGGTATAGGTAATGGGTTATTAGACACTTATACTGATGGTGGTGCCAATATACTATCTCATGTATACGGCCCATTATTTCTCAATGGTCGGTTTACTCTTGACGGATCCGCTCTGGATGCAACCGTAAGTTCTACATTAGAGGCAACTACCATGGCTACAGAGAATCCCTTTTCTATATCTGATGTATCTTCTTTAAATAATATAACAGCTTCAAGTGTACAAGATATGCCAGTAGAGAAGACAGAGTTTAGAAATCCTTACATATTATCAGGAATGGAGTTTACGGATTTCCCTGATAGCACTTCTAAGTTTTCTTTTATTAATCTTGACGATACTAATGCTTCGGTAGATAGAGATAACTATGTTATTAACAATCCTTTAGTGGTCGTAGATACTAAGAACTCATTTCCCAGACTAAGATTTAATCTTAAGGATTATGGGGCTAACGAAAATTTCCTAATCCCAGAAAGAGATTTTAAGTTGTCAGTGAACGCGGCCATAGGAACTAAAAACTCTGATATTTTAGGTGGGGATAATATAGGAGCTTGGATACACACAGATGTAGAAGATGATTATCATGGTAATAAAGTATTTTGGAACTTTATGCCCGATGGGTCCTGGCAGAAGTTAGATGCGGCTATATTACAAACTAAAGGAGCAGTTAATTATGTTAAGCAATATTTAACTCATTCTTTGGATTATTCAGATCAGTATACTATAGTTACAGACCCATGCCCAGCGTTTACTTCGGATAAAGATGTTATTGTAAGTATGCAAGAGGAGGATTTTATTACTCGTTCTGTAGACTTTAATACTAGAAATATAAAAATTAAAGTTCCGTACTCTTACTTTAAAGCTAAGAATCAAGTACATAGAACATCTCAAAATTACATAGTTGAAGTATTTAGTTATGACAACACAGCACTGGATAAGTTTATTATCTTTGATTATGTCTCTGTAGTAGATATTCGTCAGTCTTCAAGAGATATTGTTAAGCATCCAATTACATACAATACCTATTCATTACCTAATACAGTATTAGACGATTTAACTTTCTTGGATAGTAAAGGTAATGTGTTACCAGAAGGGACAAATCTAGATTCTGATTCTAATGGAAATATATCTACCTCTTCTGGGGATAAAGTTACTACCATAGTTGCCCAATCCCCAGGGCAAATACAATCTTTGGGTATTTTATATGATCAGATGACAATACAAAATCCTTATTCCTGGGTAATTGATGATTCTTCTAATGTAGTTAGGTTTGAAGAATATCTATATGATGGGGTATTTTCGGTAGGAGCTTCAGGTACAGTGATTCCTTCATCTATAATACTAGAGGGTAAGGCTAAAGGTTCTAATGTAACTATTAGTGAAGTAGCTAGTATATCATTAGATGGAGAAGAGATACTAGCTATATTAAGAGAGTTCAATAGATTACAAACTAACTTAGGAGCTAGAGATAAAACTATAAATGCTCCTTTATATGGACCAGAAGGTGGAAGTAGAATAAATTATAGAGTTGCTCCTATTTGGGCACAAAATGGTGGGGTAACACAGTTTGAATCAGGTAACTCCAGACAATACTCTGATATAACGGTAGAAAACTAATGAAAGGCATAGTAGAAATTTACGGAACTACAGAAGAGGGAAGAAAGGATCTTCTTTATTCTGATGATAATATGACAACAGTTGGGTTCTCTGAGAATATAGTTGATATGTTAACTACTCCGTCTTCTATACAGTACCCTACCGAATTCAACAGCGCAGCTTTAGATTCTTCTAATTATACTATACAAGCATTTTCTATGTCTAAAGGGAAGGATCAGTTTAAAACTAATCAACACGCTTACTCCACTGACAACCTGCTACATAATTCAGACTTAGACGATACCTCTGGGTGGACCTTAACCAATGTTACACTGACTAAAAATTCTGTAGAGGGAGACACTTTTAATAGTAGTGGGCATTTATTAAACGCTGATACTAGTTCTGGTTCTTTGTCCCAGGCGATACTGTACGATGGTACAGATGGAGCCTTTGGGGCACCTTATTTTAGTGGAACAGATTTTGTATTTGGTGTAGATGTAAAATTAAATAGAGGTGATCCTCCTGTTCAGGTTTCTGGCACTACTAATGAGTACATAGGGTATTCTCAAATAGCTCTTAGTTCTTGTAATAATTTATTCCAAACTAGTATTAAATGGGATAATAGGGGTGTAGCTGTATTAGATGATACTGTTGGGTGGACTTCCTCCTTAGCAGGTATTAAGGATATTGGAGGAGGATGGTATAGAGTATTTGTTCATGGTTTATATGCTAGTGGGGGATCTACACATCCAACTACAGCATATATCTATCCATCTGTGGGGGAATCCGCAGATGCTTTAGTAGATACTACTACTTATCCTGTAACAGGAGGTGCGGGATCTATTTACATAAATAGACCACAATTAGAATTAGGTACTCACCCTACTAATTATGTGAAAACATCTTCTTTCCTCACCAGAGATAATACTTTAGCGTACTCTAGATTAAATTCCACCGCTCCTTATGGAACTTTTACCGATGCTGAGGGTGATAAGGTAGCTTTCAAGTACTATGTGGTTAGCGGTTCGGGTGGGCAGACCCTAAGTGGCCTGTACGGCTCCTCTGTGTCCGACCTGGGCGTTTCTGCGTATATACCCAATCCCACCACCTTAATCCCAGCAGCGCACCCAGAGGACACTGAGCTAACTCTAGGGGCAATTACCCCAGTTGAGGAGGCTTTTGGAGTTCAAATAACTAAAGGTCAGAATAGTGCAGTTCAAAACTTAGGAGACTCCTTGTATGTAAGTTCTTTTGATTCTTCTTGGTCTTACAGCAGTAAGTACACACCTGTATTTGGTAGACATTTAAGTTATGTTGGAACTTTTGGTGTGAGTAGTGATGTATTATCTTCTGGAGTATCGGCAACTGCTCCTGCTGCATCTTTAGTTTACTTCGTATCTGCTTATGACGAAAATGGATTAGCTAACCCGTTATCAAGTACTCCTTTATATCAGGGAATATGTCAGGGGAGTAATATTCGTTGCAGCATGGATGCGTATGGGTATTGGATCATGCATAGAAATGGAGAAAGTTATCTACCTACCGATTATTCTTTTGGTGGTCCACAGAACAAATGCGTAGTGGAAGCGGAATTGGATTTTTCTTCTACTGGAGAAATACAGTATCATATGAGAATGGTAAATATGTCGGGTCATGACGCAACTAGTTGGGTGGTATATGGAGGGCATAATTCTGATTCTGTCTTACTAAATATTTTCGGTGGAGTAAATGTTATAGGTTTGTGGGGACTAGATTTAAAGAAAATTAAAGAAGATAACATAGGAGCATTTCCTCCCTACCGAGCTAAGTTCCAGAATCAGAGGTTGCTCCAAGGTGGAACAGCTTACCCAACTAGAAGATATAAACTATACAGTAAAAAGGTATTAACAGATAATATAATGAAGAATGAAGGCTTAGGTACATCGGCTGGTATATTCGGTAATTATCTGAACCTAGACTTGTACTGGAAGGTTAAATTCATATGAGAGGTAAATTAAATATACAGAGGGTGGATAGGACTACTGGTGAAAGAGAAGTGGTTTATGAAGCTTACAACCAGATAACTCAAGGCATCAAACACGCTTTTGTTAATGTGCTTACAGGTACAGGATCTGATAAAGTAGAGGATTATAAGTTCAGATACTTCCAGTTAGGAGATCAGAAATACGATTTAAATAATTATAATGTTTCCGCAGATGTAACTGCTGCGTCCTTAAAATCTAAGTTCTGGACCATTAAAAGTCCTTTGACGAAAGCAGCTTACGGTATTAACAGTAAAATGGGAGTTACTAATTTAAATCTTTTTGCTGTGGGTTCCGTGCTTCCTGTTGACGACACCACTGTTATTGATAATTTTGTAGATCCCCCAGACGCAACTAATATGGTACATGATTACTCTAATAATTTTGGGTGGCCGTCTGATGGGGTTGATCTTAATAGAGGGAATCAATTATCTAGAATGCCTACTGTTTGGGATTCTGGTTGTGCAGATGCATGGGAGCCTTTACCAGAAAATAAAAATATATCCCCACTGTCTGCACATGCGGATTACGATATGTCTGGACCTGGATTTACTGCCCCAACTTATAGAGTATCTTATACCTCAAGTAGAGATCTTATACAAGATGATGGTGTCTCTCCCGAGTTTACGGAGTCCTGTATTAAACCTGGATTTGGGTATGTATTTAAGGGTGGGGCTAACGCTGGTAAAAGTATGGGTGAGATACCTTATCTATGGAATCCTATCAAGAAGAATCAAACCATGTCTTATTATACGGCTGGTGTTCATTATCTTTCTAGTACTGCCCAGGTATCTGGGACTCCTACTGCTGGAGCTTGTCAGTTGTTTAATAGAATGGCTATGGCTCAAATTCATACTACAGCAGGACAAAATAGAATGGAGTTTGCATATAGGTATGATTATGATAATGTAAGTGCTACATATACCCCCTCTGCTTATTTTGTTTCTAGTGGTTGGCAAAGGAACGAAGATAAAAATGGAGATTCTGCTGAGAAATTCTTAGCAGCGTTCGGTTTATCTTCCGAAGAAGAGTATGGGGTTGTATCAGGTAATATTTATAATAGATATGGGCCTATCTACACTTATCAAAATCATTTAGAGGGGTATGTTTCCGCTGGTGGCGCAGGGGCTGCTTACATGGATACATCTAATGTAGGATTTGGTCCTAGTGGTAATTTTTATAGGGTTTCAACATCTTGGAACAATGTTCCTGATGGTATTATTGATTTTTATAAAATGACCTCTACTGGTGCTGAGTTGAATGGTGGTTTAGCTGTTCCTTTCGTTATCCCTATATGCTCTAGTCTTGCTGCTATAAATACAAGTTTACCTTTTAATGTATCAGCACATCAATTCCCTGGTACAGTTCCTAGGTCACAAGTATACTTATCCCATTTCCAATGGGAGTTTAATCCAGAAGTTTCTCCTAATCAAGTTCACATAGGGGAAAGACCATTCTTTGTTACCAAACCTCAGGATGTAGTGACTATACCTGAAGGACACTCTACCAGATTACATCCTAATACAACTAATGTAAGGTTAGTAGTGGACGAAAATTTAGCAAATAATCAAACAATTAATGAGGTTGGTGTATTACTTAAAAATCCAGGAGGCAATGCGGGTAAGGATGTGCCTTATTTAGCCGCATATAAAGCCTTAGAATATCCTTTAAATAAAAGCGATCAATTCTCTTATCTAATAGATTGGGAGTTTAGTTTTATAGATGAGGAGTATGAGTATGTTGGTATAAGGACTGCCTACTTTAGAAATTCGCAGCCTACTAGGTTTGAGGGATGGCTTTTCCCTACGGCTGGTGACCCAAAATTTAATCAGCTTACAGTCTACCCAGACTTTAGAGACGCTGATTCCAGCGGTTATGTATACTATGATGTAAATATAGATTTAGATTACCCAGCTTCTGCTGGAACTGAAATAGCATATACTGTTTCGGGAACAGGAACTACTAATAACTATCTTGTAAAACAACCATGGTCAATAGTAGAGGGTTATGAATCTCCTTTATCTCTAGGGACTTACGACACTAGTACTTTTATTAGAGTAAGATTGGATGCGTCAGCAGGACTTTCCACCTGGAATGAATATAGTCTTATATTTAAATTAGTTCCAGCGGGATCTAGTAAGGTAGAATTTCCATCCTCTTATTCAATGGCTCCTTCTGATGAGTTTAGATTGTATTCTAAGACTGCTGTAGTGTCCTCAGTTATGGACGGAGCAACCTTTAAAGGATGCACTATGCCTCCTGTGTTGTGGTTTAGCGGTACTGCACCTGAGGGGCCGAAGGAGTCCACCATAGCTGTTCCTGTGATGACACATGGAGACTCAGGATTTGGATTACCCAGCCTGAATGAGCCCTGTTATTGGTATTGGACTTCGGCTGGAGGGAATCTTGTTTCTGGCGATGATTGGCTTATGACTGACTCTGGTGGGAACGAGGTTTCACAAGGGGAGTATGTTATCTCTGGGGATAATCCAAAAATATATATCAAATCTCTGAATGCTAATACAGGAACAATAAGTATATCAGGAAATTATGAAAGAGTGGATTTAAGTGCCCAAGGAGTTAGTAGCTTCTCGTTAGTTAGTGCTATGGACGAAAACTTATGGAACGGGACCGATAAATGGAGTCCCATGTGGCCTAACGACCCAAATAATCCACCGGAACAGTTATCAAAAAATGTAAATAGGGATCTTACTTGGCCTGATACTCCTAGTAGTGGCACATGGGTATCAAACTCACATGTTTTCCATCAACCTATACTGAATTTACCAGATTCAAGCGCAACAGACTCTAGGGGTCGTCCCCTTAGGGTACATTACATAACTTCTAGTTATGCCTCTGATATAAATGTAGAACCACACCCCGGCCATGCGAGCCCAGAAACTAAAATTCCTTATATGAGAACGGATTTGGAGGGAGAGTATTTCGCAGACGGATCATTAGATTATTTCCCTATCAAGAGATACACTTTATTCTCTGTAAAGGTACAAGATCCCTCTCCCTCTAGTGGTGGTATGGTCTTATCTGGTGGTCCTGGTAGTGATTATGGCCCTTCTCAATACTTTAGAATCTCTTTAAGGGATAAAAGCTCAAATGTACAAGTTTCTTCCTACCCGTTGCCCAGCCACCCAGATGGTGAATCTAATGCTACCGTAAACTTCGATCAGTCTGCTGGTAATGGCTGGGTGGTTTGTACAACACAAGATGATGACTACCCTAAAGGTTCAGGAGATAATCCCCCTGATGTTAGTGGTGGTGTGGTTTCGGGTACTGATCATGCAGGAAATGCTGAGTTTACTTTGTGGGTACTTAGAGATGATGAGCCAAGTTTAGCTAGGAGGACCTATGCTGGAGTTAACATGTTAGCAAGACCTATATATTGTCCTTCTGGTTCTTTAAAAGAAAGTGCGCTTGGAAGTGATTGGGCTATGTTAAGTGGTGCCCTTTGTATGTATGACCCATTCCTACAAAGTTACGCTTCTTCTGCTCATCCAGATATAATAAATCTAGCTTCTAATATATTACCTGAATTTTGGCCTAGAGACGATAACCAATGGGAACCTAGAGGGGGATTCGTTACCCCTAAGGCTGGGTCTACATTCTCTAATACATTTACTTTATCGGTGACAGCATGAAAAGAATAGTACTGATTGATGAGAGGTCTAAATACTTATAATGAATAATAAACAAGCAATGAACCCTACTGGGCATCTGACAATCTTCAAAAAATATGAAGATGGGTCAGAAGAATTATACTTTGACGAAAATAATGTCGTTACTTCTGGGATGGCAGTAGGATTCTCTCATCTATTTGCTGCCTCTGGTGGAACTAGTATAGTGGATTATCAGATTGTTAACTTTTTAGTTGGTTCTGGGGTTACTGATCCTACTGATTATGGAACATCAACCTTCCAGCTTAGAGCCCCTATTTTAGGTGAGGCTGATTGGGGATCTGACACAGGACTCGTATTAGAAGATTATTATCCTATAGAGAATGGAAGTATCTTAGGATCTACTAGAGCTTTTGCACGAATTCGTTTTAGTAATATACATAAAGTAACAAGCACATCTGTAAGGTATACTTTAGTGTTAGATAGGGATACTTTAAATGGGAAGACTTTAAACGAGGTTGGACTATTTATGAGAAATCCTAGAGGGAGTGTAACCCCTAACCCAATTCTAGCAGCCTATAGACCCTTTACAGAAATAACAAAGACTAGTGATTTTAGTCTCATCTTCCGCTGGACCCTACAGTTCTAATGGCCTTCAACTCAAACGACTTATATACCGTTTCTGGTGGTATTGATATATTCAACTACTGGAACCCTTTTGTTACCAAGCATGATTCTTCTTCTTTCTATAATTGGGAACAAGATAATCTCCCCTCTTATGATTTAGAGGAGAGAACTTTTTACTTGTGGGAAAGGTTTGGGTATCATTTATCCGCAGTACCTTCTATGGCACTTGTGGTGTCCTCTTCTGTACCTACCCATTTAGTACTTAGTGCAAATGTGTTTACCTCGGTCTCTGCTGCTGTGGAAGCTCTCCCAGAGATAATTAGAATGCCTACTCTTATAGAGGTGGCTGTTAGTGGAGATATGGGCGAGCTAAATCTTAATAATATTAAGTGTGAGGAAGATGGGGCTTTAGAGATTATTAACAGAGGGTTTGCCCCTATGTTGGAGTGGGTTAATGTGAACTCTGATGTCAAAACTAATACTACAGTACTGGTAGAGGATAGTTGGGACCCTAATCATGGTATACCAAATCAGCTTTCGGGCGCGGGGCCAGTAAACTTTTTAACAAATGCTAGTGCATTATCTGTGTCTGCTAATACGGCAGATCTATTCCCCGCTAATGGAACGGCTGGATTCTATAGAAATTTATCCTATGCGGCGTTATCAACCTCAGGTGGCGTAGTCCCTTATAAGACTGGATATGGTGTTGTTGGTGGGTCTAAGGCTGGGGGACAAACATTTAGAAGCTCTAACATTGTATATGTTTCTCCATTGGTCCCTACTTCCTATGCCCCTACTCATCAATATGATGATGAAACTATACTTTCGGATGTTTCAAGTACAGCAGGGGATAGGTCTAGACCTGGACAAGGGCAATTGGTTAATGGTATTATAACTGCTAATAAATTCTCTAAGATTAAGCTTCAAAATTGTGATGGTCCGATATACATTAGAGGCTTTATAGCTGATGGGTATAATGATACTTCGGACACATTTGATACCGATATAGGAATTGGTGTGTATAATAGTGCGGGTGTAGTCTTGGAGGATTGTGGTGCTATGAGATGCACATCCGCAGGATATGAATTGGTTAACTCTAAAGTTGAGTTAGCCAGAAGAAATCTATCCATGAGAAATTACGATACTACTAATAGATTTGATTGGGGCCTTGATGGTAAACAAAATATTACTTATGGAATTAAAGCCTCCAATAGTGAGCTTACTTACTCCCCCAGTAAAGGGGATTCTTCATTATCTGCTGCTAAGGGTATTTGTGGTGGTCTAGCATCTTACTTTAATACCTATGGAATACACTTAACAAACTCTACCCTTAAGGGTGGAGATAAAATGTCAGGGGCTATGGCTTTAGGTAAACTTAAATATAAAACAAGTGTAGAATTAGGTTATAATGATGTTGGTTTGTATGCTACTAACTCTGAGTATTCATTAAATGGTATAACAGATGTATACAATAACGAAACCAATATAAAAGCTATAGGAAGTGATATAAGAACTGAAGTATTTAATAATGAGTACGGAGCCAAAGAAGGTATAGTTCTTGAGAATTCAAAGTTCATACTTAATAAAAATTTAAGTCAGCAGGTTGGTGCTTTAGGGCTTTCACTTTATAATGTAGCTAATACTGTATATGGGTCATATCCCTTTGTACATAATACTAATTTTAGACATTTAGTATTAACTGAAGGGTCTTATTATGGGTTTGATTTCCCAGCAGACTTTTCTAGCCTTTCTTTTGATAAACCTGGTGGAGATAGAATATTTAGTAAAAATATATTTAATACGTCTTTTGGTACTGATTACGCTGGTACATATGTGCCCAGTATACAAATTAATAATTCTTATGCTGTACTTTCATCGCCATTTATTATAAATGATGACTCTATGACAGCTAGTAGAGCTATAAAGGGAACTGCTATACAGGTTAATGATGGTGGTGTATGTAAATTAATTGGCAATGGGAGTGATGGTTGTATGACTAGTATATTTGGACCAACAAGTTTTTCTACACAACAAAAATTAGCAGGGGTAGCAGCATTAAATGGCTCTAAAATTTATATTCATGGTCCTACTGAAATAATTCAATATGGTGTAGATTTATTAGCTGAAAATAATTCTATTATAAAAGTATGCCCAATTCTGGATAATACTAATTCACACTACGATATATCTGGGTATGGACAATTAGGTACTCAAACTACTTTAGAGCTTCACTCTACTAGGGCATGTGCAGTTGCAAATAATAATTCTAAATTAGTGTTTGAAGACTTAGGCATGTTTGAATATTCCTGGCCCTCATCAGAAAGTGATACAGCGGATTATACCGTTCCTCAGTCTGTGTCTGGTATTATTGCTAGTGGTAGCTTGCAATTTTATCCTAACCCACAGTTAAATAGTATGGCTCACAGTGATTTAATTAGAAATGCTAGTATTGATCTTCCTACATTAAATGCCCCATTTAGTGGTGATGATTTTAAAAGGAAAAAAGATCAATCCATAGGGGTTTTTAGATTGATGTGTAAAGAGGATTATGGTCTTGCAGATAGAGCGCAATATATACGCGATAATCTTTCTAGGGGTGGGGTATGTGTTAAGGCTACTGGAAATAGTGAAGTTGTTGTTAGGAATGTTCACTTCCCAACAGCATATGTAAATTCGGATCAATCATACTTTGATCCGTCTGCTAGTATTGCGGGATGTAATGATTTGTTTATATGGAATATACAAGATTCCTCTAAGCTAAATGCTAGTTACTCAACAGTAAGTGGTGTCTACCCATCGTTGAATGGTTACACAGGTCCTAGATCGTTCTATACTGCTTCAGGAACTGAGTTAGGTTTGGGGGATGATTCTAGTGCTGTGGGCTATACTGCATTCTCTGGTACACCTGATACCAGAACTCTTTCTGTTCTTGACCACTTTGGTAGTGGTGTGGATATTGCAAGTACTTTAACTAACTTAATGCCCAATATTCAATTGGCTAGAACAGGTAATGCTAGTACTTACGGGGAGCCTTCATATAAGAATAGAGGACCGTTTAGATTATTCTTTTCAGTCCATCCTGGGGCTAAAGCATTGTCGTATGCTACCTCTGATAATGGTGCTGTGCCTGAAGATACTAGACCTTATCAACACTTAGCTCAAGGATATGCATTGTCAGGGGCAGTTTCTGCTGATATGGAAGTAAGTGGCATATACCCAGAGTTACTAACAGTGCTTAATGATACTAGTACTTTTGCTACCAGTGGGTATTACTACCCGACAGATGTAGTGTTAGATGCTTCTGATCTTCCTGTATTCGGGATGACGGTTTCTGGGAGGGGGTACGCTACTAAAGGATTAATGCAGCCTACCAATGAAGTAAATGTTTGGTTGGATGAATCGTTTGCCGATACTTTCGACAATGCTAGACATTGTAGTACAGACTATAGTGGTAGAAAGAGATTGGTTAATATATACAAAGCAAAAGTTACCACGAATGGAGAAGGCTTTATGCCTTCTAGCCCGAGCGTAAGTGGATATGGAATGGGATTCCGTTCTACTAATATATTTGATCTAGATAGAGATTTATAATGAGTCATGATTTTTTCGCAGATGGACAGGGGCAAGGGCAAAAGAGTTATAAGCCTAGTTCCCACCCTTTTACAGACCCAATTAGATTATTTAAAGCAAATGATCCTTACTACTGGGAAGTAGATAATATTCCTTTACAGGAATTACAATCTAATATTCTTTGGTTAAAAGATCAAGTTGGGTTGACAGGGGCTCTTTCTGGTGGTGGGACTTCTAGAGCAGATCTTGATGAGTTAAGACCTGACGCAACTGGAGATACTAGAAATGTTCAGGTTCTTCCAGGTAGATTTATGGGGAGAGTAAATGATGCTTATAATAAAGGTATAGCTTCAATAGTTAAGAAGGCTGTGGGATCTATTGATTCTAACTTAACGACGGAGATAACTATAACTACCCCTGAAGATGTTATAAAGAAATTAGCGGGAGTTACTATAACTAGTTACTTGGCTAATAATGGGTTGTATGATGTTCTGCAACATCATGTAACTGCCCCTAATCTATTAAATAATATAGATTGGAATTCTGTACATACCCAATTTGCCCAAAATAATAAAGTAGGGGTATTTGATCTCCCCAAAATTAAACTTGCTTTGTGGAAGCAAGGAACCACGGTAACTAATATAGGTAATGATTATAATTCTCATGTAGATCTACAACAATTAGCGGTTGAGTTTACTAGAGTTTATGGTGCCCCTTTCCGTACTGCTCTTGTTAATGTTCCTAATACCTTATCCATTGAGGTGCCAAGTTTTGATTCCACAGATTATCAAAATGATTCTATTTATGTACCATCAGTAAGGGTAGATCTATTATTCCTATATACTAAACCAATTGATGATGCAACTACTGCAATTCTTAAACCTAATGGTAGTGTTTTAACTACTATAACTTCTCCTCAGTTAGGTATAGTTAAGGGTGCAGGAGTTATTGCTCTTGGTGGAAGGGGAGCGTTTGCTGGTCAAGATATAGATACTTCTTTCTTTGAATCTAGTACATGGACTTCTTCTGAGAATGATCCTACTAGTTTCTTTGCTGCTTCTGGTGCCTTTGATCTTAATATGAATCCGCAAATCTCCTCCCCAATAGGAGACCAAAACCAAACTCAGATGGGATTATCTAATTACTTTTCTAATTTCCCAAGTCCTGATGATCTATTAAACTTAGCTCCTTATATAACGGACGGGATTTCTAAAAGTAGCTTACAATTAGTTGGACAATCAGTTCTGCCTATAGCGTATATATTTGTTCGTAAAGGGGAGCCTCTTATAACTAGAAATGATATTTTAGATATTAGACCCTTCTTCCGTACAGCAGAACTTACCTACAATGAAAGGGCTGGGGTTGCTGGAGCTAGTCCACCCCTATCTTTAGCTAACCCAGCGGTAGGCAAAGAAGAGTTACGGGACACTGCTACTAAATTAAGAAATCATGTAATAGCTAGTATACCTTCCATACCAAATAACCCGCGCCCTGTTGGGTCTGGGTTTGTGTTTGGGGGTATTAAGTATGGTCCTGAAGGTGTTATGGCTAGATTAGCCAGTGATAGTAATGATCCTGCATCTAAACTAACTGCTTATGATCAAACTTCTATTACAGAATATCTTAAAGCTTCAGGTCCTCTTCCTCCAAGTATGTTTGGTAATGTACCTTCCTTTCCTGACTGGGAAATTGCTGATTGGGCTACTAATACCGCAGATGGTGGACAACAGCAAAATGATAGATTCTTTTATTTCTATCAAGATGAAAGAAATAATAACTATCCATTAGCTGCCGATACTTCTTGGGATTCTTTATACGGTGGTAGAGTTTCTCAGACTGTGACTTATAATAAAAAAGAGTATAATGACGGTAGGACTGGAACTATGTGTATGCTAGTTAAGAAAAGGATATACCTGGACAAAGTTAATGTCCCATGGATGGCAGATTACAATGTGAATGTTTCTTTTGCTAATTGTGCGGTATCTGTGTCTACTGATAAGTATGGTAACTATTCAGACACGGACCACCAAATAGATCGGGAGGAGGATGGGGCTTGGTGGACACAGCCTCAGGGGTTATATGTTGATAAATATCCAGACTTTTTTGATATTATTTGTATGTGGAGACATACAGAACCTTTTAGAGGTTCACATTGTGATTTAAGTTATGTTGCGGCAGCATCTCCCCCTTCTGCATATAGAACTTCACACATTTTTAGTAAAGTATTCGTAACTCATGCTACTGGATTTGAACCTCAGAAATATAGTGTTGCTACTAGAGATTTTGTTAGAAAGTTGGGAGGTTATGGAACTGTGCATAATATGTTTAAAGGTGCTTGGTGTACCTATCCAACTGTTAAATTTGAAGTTATGGGGTATCCAGAGAACTATACTGGTGACATGTTGACAAATGCTGGGATTAATAATACAGTAACCTTATCCTAAAATCGTTATGGCAAATTTTATAACTTGCTGGCTCAAAGACCCTGGTGATTTGCCCCCTGGTGATGGTCCTCCTGGAGGTAATGGTATAGTTATTCCTCCTGATGACGATGACGATGGAGGATGCCCTGGATTTACTACCTACTGTCAATGCTCTCCTCCAGCAAATTGGCAAGATGTAATATTTAACGAAACTAATGGGTGTACAGATTGTACAGTACAGATTCCTAAAATTTGTGATGGTACTGAGAAGGATTGTGTGGTTAATCCAGGTACTGGATGTATGGTATGCAAGCCTGGGATGGCTGGTCCTGGAAGTCCGTGTGAGCAGGATAAAGCTTGTTGTGGGCATGCTCCTGTTGATTGCGCGGGGTATATGTGCATAGGTGCTGGTACTGCTGATATTCCTTGTACTGGGTGTAACCCTTGCGATGCTGGTGGTGGTGGGTTTGGTGGTCCTTGTACAGATAGAGATTTGTGGATAAATACTAATTGTAAGTATGATTCTAATTTTGGTTGTTTCCCATGGAAAGGTCAAGATATGAATGGTTATGAGATTTGTAATAACTGTTATAAAAAGAAGTGGGAATGTAAATCTGCCGATTCTGGGCCTTTTGGGAAAGGCGACTGTCGTTGGAAACCTGGACCCCCTGGTGGGGATCCAACACCAGGGGTACCATTAACCCCGCCAGGGAAATGCTGGAAATGTCCTGATACTATGGAAACGGGCTGTTGTAAAAAGGATTGTGATAGAAAGGATGACGGCGAATGTCCAGATGATTGCTATGAGAAGAAAAAGGATTGTGATGACCAGTGTAGGTATTTATGTCCTGAATGTAAGATAGAAGATGAGACTTGCTATGATACCTTAGTTACTGATTGTACTGAAGAATGTGATCAGACACAAGAAGATTGTGCAGCAGGATGCGTTGATCCCTATGCAGACATGTGTTGGAAGTGTCCAGATAAAGTAGAACCTAAGGGGTGTTGTCAAAAGAGCGTAAAGAAAGTAAATGAGAAATGTCCCCCAGGAAGTTTTAAAAGGAAGAAAAAATGTGATCAGGGCTGCCCTAAAAGATGTTGGAATTGTGCGGAGTATGGTCAACCGTGCAAAAAAGTTACTATTAACTGTACCCAAGACTGTGTAGGTGAGGGTTATTACGATTCTCAAACTAAATGTGACATCGAATGTAAAGATGATCCTCCCCCTCCCTGTACCGTAGAGTGCTATACTTGTATTGGTTCTGGTGATCCTGGTGGAGTGGATGATGATGGAGGAGATAGCTTCTTTGAAGGAGGAACTACGGGATCAAGAGATGATACTGGAGCAGGAGGTATAGATGGGGGAGGTGGCATCTTTACTGGGGGGGGAAGTACAAAATTGACAGACTCTACAGGTGTGGGTGGGACAGATGAATCGAAAGGGGGAGGATCAGAGGGTCAAAAATGTACAGCTATAACAGTTTCTTGTGTTGATGTGAATGATAAACCTGATTGTTATAGTTTAGGTTATTATGATGATAATACATGTGATGGAAATTGTGACGCTGAAGAAGGGGCTCAATCTTCCTATGGGTCTGTGAATGCATTCAATAGGATTTATGGGGCTGGGGGTACGGGTAATCCTATCTATGAGAAATCTTCTAGTAACTTAGTAATTAAAAATAATGCTCAGTTTATAGGTGTTCAAAGAGGAGATTTAAGACAGGATTTATTTAAGTCTAGGGTACATGTAGGAATCAGAGCATCATTAGATATAATTAGAGGGAGGATTCAATATAGCGATAACCCATTCACTGATCTAAGTGATCCTAATTTAGAGAAGAGTATTAATGATGATATTATTCTAAAGTTAAACCTAGCTAGAGATGCTACAGGTAAACCCTTAAAGAGGTTCTTTTTAAGTTCTATTAGAAATCTTATAATCTCTAATAGACTAGACTCTTTCAATGTAGTAGAGTTAATTCAGTTGCTAGATAGGATTATAAGGAATCAGGATACAGAGGAGTATATAGATACTAGATCTTATGCCCCAATAAGTAGATTAGATACTCTCTATAATGAAGCTTCTGCTATACAACTAGCCACACAGAAAGTTTGGCCTTTGGATCCTGCACAATATGATCAGATTAGAGTAGCAGAGCGTATGAGAACTTGGAAGACCCTAGCTACTGATTTAAGTAAGGGATTTCCTGTTACTACATCTACAGGAGCTACTACTATATTCTATTATTCCAATTACGATACCATTGTTTGGGAGGGGAATCTACGCATTACCATGAGTAATGGGGACATACAAAGAATAACTCAAAGTGATGGAAGCATAGCAGAGATTCCAGTGCATAGTTCAATAAAAAGGGCAGGTATTCTTAGTACAGAAGTGCTTCAGAAACTACTCTATCTTTTAGGAGATAGATATGATATTAATTTAAAAGTTACTACTGATGAAACATTAAGAGTTGATGAGAGGTATGGAGTAACTAAGGATAGAAAGAATATATATCTTCTAGCTTTACAACCAGGAACAGTTAATGATCTAGAGAGGATTAATCCTTTTGTAGCTAGGAGTACTGCTACTTACAAATACCTAGATAGTGCAGCGGATAGAAATTCTCATGTTAGTATTGATGGGTCTGGTGCTGCATTCCCTTCCTTGGAAGTGTATCTAGATATAAATGATCCTATCCTTAGTTACATTGAAAATGATGGGACTATAGAGGTTACCTTCAAAGACTTTGTATTAGATCTATTTGATGAGGAAGACCAACAAAATATAGCTCTTCCTGTGATAGCCAGAAGAGCCCCACAAACTATAGCTATTTACACTACGGATATAACTGCTAATGTTATTACTCATAATATATCTAAATCTACTTCGTATGGGGTAAGAGAAATAAAATTATTTATGAGCCCAGATACTTTTGGGTCAGATACTTGGCATCCCACTTTTATAAAAGAAACTTTAGCTTATCCTGATAGGGGAATAAACCAATATGTAGCTAATAATCAAGGTGTTCAATACTCTATGGCTACTAAATCATTATCTGAACATAATTTGTACAGGTCTGGCAGCCAGCCAGTAGAAAGAATAGAGTGGGGGGAGAGGCAAGTATATAAATTAGCTAGAATGCTAAAAGCAGATTACCAATTACCCGCTAATAAGACTGTTTATTGGTTTGAAATATATGATAGGATGGATACTCCTCAGAAGAAATTTTTACATAGAGAATGTTTGAATTTTGATAAGTTTAAATCTCTTCTGAGTATGGGTAAACCTGCATTTAGTAGTATAGTAAATGATAAGTACCCTAAAGTTAAAGAGTTTAGATCTGTAAATTGGTTAGGCAATACTGATTTTGTAATTCCATTTGATAAAGAAGATCATAGATTAAGTGTTAAAGAGGGGCATGTTCCTATCCCTCCAGGAGAGTTACCTTAAAATGCCACAAGTAGCAAGAATGGATGACACATGTGATCACGATTTCGCTCCTATTGGACGAGACGGCAAGGGAATTGAAAGCACTGTACTTGTCAACAGTAGACCTATAGCCGTAACGGACGGCACTGGAGACGGTGCTACGGGTCCGTGTGGGTTATGGCGAGACAACCTTACCCCAGCGGGGGATGGATTCGATACGCACCCTTTGGGGAGGTCCCCTTTATACCCTCCTGGGTCGAACCCACCTGGGGTACCTGGACCTACAACTGGATCAAATACAGTTTTCGCTGGTGGACTTCCTGTGCATAGATTTAATGATGATAGGGGATGTGGAGCGGAAACCAATACAGCATCACCAGATGTTTGGGCTGATTTCGTAGAGAAGATTAGAATAGAGGGAGCTACGGTGAATGAGCCTAAAGCATCTCCAGCAGCACCAACATTATGGGCATATCCTCCTGGTGAGTTCTATATGTTTTCTGATTTATTACCTGGACTATTTTTTGTTAGAAGTCCATACTCTGATAGTAAACTTTTCCAATTTTTAGATCAGAACGATTTTGTTCAATGGGGAACTGAGATACGACCTACCTTAGAGTTTGAAGATATTACTGATGAAGATAAGTTCAAGGTTCCCGATCTAGATTTAGCGGTTAGAAAGTCTTCTATACCATTAGGATTAGATTTGGGTATTGATGACCCTACTATATCAGTTTCTTTTGCTGGGGGATTACAAGCCAAAGGATTCCCTTCTTATGGAGAAGTTAGAGATTTAGATGGTTTAGGTACTATATCTGGTAAGGGCACTGTGGATACATGGCAGGACTTTTATAGACCAGGATACGATGTGTCTGGGTTTTTAATTTCTATAACCCCTACGTCATATACAGGATATCCAACTTACATAGCTAATGAGTCAGGAAATGGTTTAAGCTACACTAAACTTTTAATAATGCCTACTTTCCCAAAGCAGTTCTTAACCTTTGGAGCCCCTTAGATTTTGGCAATTTTTAAAAAATTCAATGTATTATAGATCTTCTATTATACATATTAACAGACGGGTATACACCCGAACATATTAATTGGAGAATTAAAAATGGATTTTCGTACTAAAGTAAGTGATGATTTTGTAGGCCAGCTACTTGAGTCCCGTGGTTGGGACATGGTTGGTGTTCGTGTTGAGGAAAAAGTAAAGAGTGGCGAGGTTGAAGCTAAGGAAGAGGTTCAAGATTCTGAAGAGGTTATTGCTGAGAACAGTTGTTGCCCCCTTTGTGAGTCTGATCTTGGTGAGTATGAGCTTACTGATGAAGCCCTTCAAGAGCATGCTGTTGCTATGATGGATGTTTTCTCTGAAGCTGGTCTCATTTCTGAGCAAGTTGAAGAGTCTTTCATTATTGAGAACGCAGAAGAAATTCTTGGTGTTCTTTCTGAAGCTGGTCTTATTGTTGAGGCTACTAACGAAGACGAAGAGTAATGGGCAGATTAGATGAGGCGGGAATAGGCATTGGAGACTTTGCTAAGTCTTTAATGGAATCTGGTAAAATAAATGAGGGAGAATCTACACCTGTAGAATCTACTCCTTCTGAATTACCTGTTACAGATGTTGATATATCTGAAGTTCCCGTATCCAACTCTATGATTGATCAAGTTCTCCAAGAATCCTTTGGTATGGGTGAGGCTCCTAAGCGGGAAACCGTTAAGGAGCCTTTACTAGCTGAACAAGAAATTCTTCAAGAGAAAATTATTAGTCTCAGAGAGGAATTAGTTGAAACTATTAATAAGTTAAGTTCCTTAGTTTCAGAGATGGCAGGGATATCTACTACTATGGGTATAGCTCCTCGTATGGGTGGTTGTGGAACTACCACTAGGACTAGCAAGTATACCCCCCTAAGAGAGCCTGATAAGAAAAAAAGAAGAAGAAGGAAAAGAAGTGGAAATATTAAGTATACTTAAACTGCTTAACGAAAAGAAGAGTAGCAGATACCCCTCTGGTAGAGGTAAGTATAAGACCAAGAGTAAGACTGGCGACTTAGCTATTAAGGGTAGGGTAAAAGTATACCCTACTATTAAAAAAGCTTTAAGTTCCCATGGACCAGGACACATATTTTCTACTAAAGGAGCTAGAAGACTTTATGTTATCTCCAAAAGAACTCATGGTGGTACAGATTCAGAGTCTGTAGTGAGCGGAAGAATAGCAAAAGGATTTACACCAGGAAGTGCTACCCCTAGTGCTGAATGGGGATCAGTTAAAGACCACGCTGCAAGAGTTGGTCATAAGTACACAGGAAAGAAAGCTAAGAAGCTTTCTGCTAAAGCTAGAAGAGAAGCCCGTAAGGGTAAGAAGTACAAGAAAAAAACTAAAGGATAAGATATGCAATTATTAGAAGATGTATTTATTATTGAGAACCTACAGGTTATTAATGAAGGTAGAGGAACTGGACCTATGAAGATTAGTGGGTGCTTTCAAAGAGCAGACGAAGCAAATAATAACAAGAGAATTTATCGTAGACCTTTGTTAGAAAGAGAGATTACTAAACTTGCTAATGCGATGAGCGAAAGAAGATTAATGGGAGAGCTTGATCATCCCCAACATGATTCAGTTAGACTTTCTAATGTATCTCACCTTATTACTGGTCTTAATATGAAAGGTAATGAGGTTATAGGCGAGGCTGAAATTCTTAATACTCCTTCTGGGAAAGTAGCTCAGGCTCTTATTGATGGTGGTGTAAAGATTGGTATTTCTTCAAGGGGTATGGGTACGGTGACTGAAGAATTAGACGGTAAGAGATATGTCAACGAAGACTTTAAATTAATTACTTGGGATATAGTAGCAGACCCTTCAACTAGGGGAGCTTTCCCTGGTCTTACAGAGTCTACCCAGATCCAAGAGATTATTGATACTGTGTACCCAGAAGCTCAAAAGGTTAAGAACTTTACTACTCTTCTTAAGGAGGAGTTAAGTAGACCTATGGAAGAGGCTATGGATCAGTTTGATATGGAAACACTAACCGCAGACGAGAAAGCTAGAAGAGAATCTAGGAGGACTGGCAGGACCGTCAAGCCCAATCTGCCGAAATGGAAAAACTATGCACCAAGAGGTAAGCCTGTTGCGGTAATATCTGGGGGCAAACTGCATAGAAGTAGTAAAAAGCCATTGAAGGTTCGTAAGGGTAGGAGAACTCCAATGATAATACGGTTAAACAAAAAATAATAAAAAACACCTCTACTAATGTAGAGTACATACATATAAACAGATAGGAGACTTAATTATGTCAGACAAAGTAAAAGATATTGCAGACTTACTTCCCGAAGGGATGAGCCAAGAGCTTATTTCTGAGATTGCAAAGGTTATGCAAGATATTATTTCCGAAAGACTTGATGAAGAGATGGATATGCTTACGAATAAAGTCCACGCATTCCTTCGTCATCAAATGGATACTGTCCAAGAGGCTGCTCTGGAAGAGCTTTCTGAGTCTCATGAGATTTATCGTGATGCTCAAGCCCTTAAGGATATTAAGACTGTGCTTGCATTTGAAATAGATCGTGATGATTTGAACCCCGTGGTGTCTCAAGTTAGCGAAGATATACAAAAGGTAGAGAAGGACAACGAAGTTCTTGCTTATGAATTATCTGAAGCTATTAAAGAGAATAATAGATTAGATAGGGTTCTAACTAACTACGAAGATAAAATGGAAGTTCTCACTGAACAAAACAATACACTTCAGGATTCCGTGGTGAATCTTGAAGAAGAGGTTAATAGCGATTTCGAGTCCACCGAGAAAGCTATTATTATTACTGAAAATGTGGACAATCCAATAACGGACAAACGACCTGTAAATACATTAGGTAATCCGTTCTTAACCGAAGAGGTTATGGCTTTCATGCCTGACTCTAAAAACTAACTGATACGGATTTTATATTATGATTAATGATGACATTATGGAACCAGGGGCTGATAGTGCTACTTTAGAGAAGTGGGCTCCCGTTCTTGAAGACATTGAAGATTCTTATGTTCAGAGAGTTACGGCACAACTTCTGGAAAACCAAGCTAAGTCTATCATGACCGAAAGACTTGATGAGGAACAAACTACTACTCAGTCTATGGGTACTTTTCAGAAATTCGCTTTCCCTCTCGTTCGACGGGTGTTCCCCGAACTGATTGCCAACAAGATTTGTGGCGTTCAGCCTATGAGTGGTCCTGTTTCCCAGGTGTTCTACCTTGGATCTGACAGAAATTCTAATGGTGCCCAAGAGCGCACCCTTTACAGCAAGTACAACCTTACTTGGGGTGGTCTTGAGACTTCCGCTATTGGTGGGTTGCCTAATAGTGTTGATGCGGCTACGACTTATGACCTTTCTAGTATGGGTCTAAACGCTGGTGGATCTCCTTCTGGTACTTATGGTGGTCAGATAGCTGATTTCCCAATTGACACTGCTGGTAGATCTACATGGGGATTCTCCATGAGTGCTGGCGAGCTTCTTACTGGTACTGGAATTCCTGATATGACCTTCCACATCGAGCAGCAGCCTGTTGTTGCTCGTACTCGTAAGATGAGAGCCCTTTGGACTCTTGAGGCTTCTCAAGACCTTAAGGCTTATCACAACCTTGATTTAGAGCGCGAACTTACGGATCTTCTTAGTTCCGAACTTCGTCTTGAGATTGATCGTGAACTTATTGAAGACATTCGTATGATTGCATATGATGTTACTAGCACTGTTGGTCCTTTCAACAGACAGAACCTTGATTGGGGAAACTCCAACAACTTTACCAACACTGGTACTAATGTTGATAGTAATTTTGGCGATTTCCAAAATAACCCTGCTAGTCTTCCTGGTAACCCCAGGGGTGGTAGGAATAATGTTTATCTTATGGATTGGACCTCTTCGGCTCTGAACTTTGCTCCTCGTCATGTTGGAGATACTTATGCTAACTTGCTGGCTCTGATTAACATTGCCTCGCAAGATATTTATAAGTCTACTCAGCGTGGTGCGGGTAACTGGCTTCTTTGCGCTCCTGTGGTTGCATCTCTTCTTGAGTCTTCCGCTAAACTGCAAGGTGGTATTGATCGTGCTGACGGACCTACTAACATGAGCAAGAATGGTATCGCTTATGTCGGCAAGTTCATGGGTCGTTATGATCTGTATGTTGATCCTCTGTACCCAGAAGATGAGATTATGATGGGGTATAAAGGTAGCAGTCCTATGGATGCTGGCTATATATACGCTCCGTACATTCCTCTCCAGGGTCTGCCGAAAGTTATTGATCCCGCTACCTTCCAGCCTCGTAAGGGTCTGATTACTCGGTACGGCAAAGCTGCTATTACGCCAGAAGCTAGATTCTATCGTATTATTCGCTTTGCTGGTCCTGGTGGTCTGCTTGGTGGATGGACCGAAAGTGCCACTAACCTTGGCAGCGGTAATATCCCAACCTAAATAGGCACTACAGTTTAAGATAACATAGAGTGAGGGCTAAAAAAAGTCCTCACTCTATTTTTCTTTTAAGGCTATATAAAGTAGGAAATGTATACATATAAAAGCACATGTAGGTTTAAAATGCTTCTTTACATAGGATCAGATATACTAGAGGTGAGACCACAGCAGGTATTTGAATCCAGTGTAGAGTTAGATTATCCAAATATTAAACTAATTAATGAAAAACCTAAACCTACTAAGCAAAAGCGTACTAAAAAATCATCTAAAGGAAAATTAAATAATGGCAACAATAGGTAATCCAATAATCACCACCTGGGGGCAGACAGGGGTTACTGACCCAATAGCTAATAATATACTAGATAATAAACCTTTAGGTTATATTGATCCAGATACATTAAATAAAACTACTGAATCAGATGCTATAGAATTAAATCCTTTTGAGGAGCAAATAAATAGTTTTGTTCTAGCTAGAATGGGTCATCCTATTGTCAGGGTAGAGCTTACCCCATACCAAGTTAAAACTTGTATTGATGAGTCCGTAACTCTTTTAGATTATCATACTCCTTATTGGGCTACACAGTTTGCTGTCTTTGATGGTTCCGCTGGTGTGAATTTATACACTATGCCCCCATGGGTTCTGAATAATTTAGTTAATGTTGTATACAAAAAGTCTTTGTTAAGCATCCAAGCACAAGCAGGGACTCTGGAATTTGACTTCTTTATTAAATATTTCCAGGACAATTATCTTTTTAATAACTTTAGTATTGGAGATTACTATCTTCTCCAAGCTAATATGGAGATGACTAGAAAGATATTAGGGCAAGATGGATCATGGGATATAATTAATAATCAGTATATACAACTTACTCCTCCCCCTACGACAACTCCAGAGCCTATTATCTTACAGTATAGGCATCTAGATACAAATACTATGCCACCAGCGTACCTAAACTGGGTACAAAAATATACTTTAGCTTGTGCTAAAATATTACTAGGTGAGATACGAAGTAAATACTCTTTAATTCCCAGTCCTGCTGGTGGTACTCAGATGAATGGTGCTGCCCTTATAGGAGAGGGGGAGAAGGAGAAAGAGGCTCTTAAAATGGAGCTTATTAAGGAGATTGAAGAACCCCCGAGATTTAGTACATACTAATGGCTAAAAATAAAAAATATACAGTAAGTACTCCTATGCCACCCCTTCCAGAGCTTCTGGGGGGGACGAAGCTTAGTTTATTTGATCAAACCAACAATGATATTAATTTATTTAACTTGGTTGACGATGAAATCATAAGACTGGGGGGCTCTGAACTACTTTATTATAAATTTAGACGTTCAGAAGATTTCGATGATGTATATTTAGAGAGTCGTAGTAAGGTTATAGATTCAGAACCCTTATTGGTTCATGGACATTACGATCCGACTGTCCTAGAAGAATCCTTAAGTGAGTTTGGTCTGGAATTAACTAATGATCAAATCTTTATCTTTAATAAGTCTTATATTACACAGTCTTTACATAGAATCCCTATTGCTGGGGACATAATTGAGCCTAAATTTCAGAACCAAAAGTATGAAGTGTTTGAAGTTCAAGAAGATAGTTTTGAACTATATGGGGTTTACCACATGGCTTGCTCTGCTAGACTCCTTCGTGATACTGAAGAAATCCATAACGAGGATGTACCAGAGCGTAGTAATGATCTTGGGGGGTATCTGAACCTTGACGGATAGAGAAGATGTATACACAGGTAAGACTATAGCGGAAGTTCTAGCAGAGACTACGGAATACGCTGGAACTACACCATCTATAGTGGGTAGATCTGCCTATGAGAAATTTAAAAGTTTCGCTTTAGAGGCTACCAGTAATTCTACACTATCCCCCATAGTATATAAAGAGTTATTAAGAGCTATGCTAGTGTCTTTTGGTAATATGTCCTATGTTGATGGGGAAAATAAGTTACAGAGAGTTAAATCTATCCATGCTGCCCCTGAAAGGACGATAGCTAAATACTTCCAGGAAAACAATATTATCCTACCTGTGATAACTATACAGCAAGATAGCGTCAAAGATGATACTACCAAAAGAAGGTACGATAATATCCTAATCCAAAGATCTGTGTGGAATGACGATATACAGAGAGCGGAAAGAGTTATAAGTGTGGCTGATGTTCCAGTTACTATACAGTATAGTATGAATTTGTGGTGTAAATATATGGAAGATATAGATCAAATATCACAATCCATAAGAGGCAGGTTCAACCCTGGTGTATTGTTGAAGACTTCTATTAGCAATTCAATCAAGGCTTTTTTACTATCAGAGTCTAATAAGGAAGGAGCCTCTGCTCCTGATAGAGAGGATAGACTTCTTCGTAAAAGCTTCCTGGTGGAGATAGAGACCTATATACCTAGTCCACAGTTCAAGGTTACCTCCACTGGTAGGATTGAGAAGGTGGTATCTGAGCTATGGGTTTCTTAAAAAAATAATTGGTGTTGTGGTCTGGTGTACGGATAAATAGATATAGGAGAATATTATGAAAGTAATTAAAAATGATTCCTTTACTGGCATGGAGATAACCATTGCCACCCCTAAAGGACCAAAGACGATGTGGTTAACGCCCAGAGAACAGGTGGTTGTACCTCCTTCGGCCATAACTAATACTGTTAGAAATCTTGCGTCTAAAAGAATATTAAAAATTACTAATGCATAAGGAAATAAACAATGGCTAATTTTGTAAGTCCTGGCGTATATGTTATTGAGAAGGATAATAGTGATTATCCCGTCTCTATCAACCCCTCTGTTGTAGGTATAGTAGGTTTTGCTAATCAAGGCCCAGTTAATAAAGCTACCTTAATAACCTCACAGGAAGGACTATTCCAACAATTTGGTAATCCTACTGAGGCTATTACTGGTCAGGGATTGGAAGGGTGTGTAGAGATTCTAGAAACCACCAATGCTCTTTACTATGTTAGAGCCGCTGGAACTGGGTCTCTTGATGCTTCTGCTGTTATTCCTATTGGGGGTTGTCCTGCGCTTCAAGTAAGCTCTAATGGCTACGGTGTGGGTGCTGATTTATACTTAAAGGTTCAAGTTACTGTTGGTGGTGTAGATAAGTTTGTTACTCCTAAATCTTTTGCCATTCCTGCGGGAACTTCGACTGCACAAGGTAGAGCAATCCAGAAGATAGTTGGTGGTGCTTTAGACGGTGCCTCTGTCGCTGCGTATTACGATGATACCGCTACTGCTCTGGGGGTAAGTGGTGGTTATATTGTTGCTGGTTATGCTGGTTCTTCAGTGGTCTTAACTGCTTCTGCTTATAGTGAATCTGGTTATAGCACTGGTATGTCAGCATTACAATCTATTGATTTGAGTGGGACAGCTACTAGTGTGGAAAGCTCAACTGTTTCTGTAACTGGGTGTACTATAGTAAACACGGGGGTTGATGATTCCTTGTGGTATTCTGTACAAAGTTTATACCCAGGAATGGGTTACAACGAAGGTGCAAAATCTGATGGAACTACTAGTGGATATTCTGCTGAAGTTATCCAGACTGGTGGAGTTAATAATAATTTAAATATAAATAAAGACGGTGCCGCAGCAGAATCATTTAGGGTGGCTTTAGTAGCATCTGGAGCATTTGCGGAGGATGTAATTAATACGGGGTCTGTGGACAACTTAAAGTCGGATTATATAAAAGGATACTTTGCCTATGAAGGAGGAGATGCTAGTGTTACCGCTTTGCCAACATTCCAAACTCAATTGAGTGCTTTGGTAGGTAGCCCACTTAAGGGTGATGCTGGTGCTGGTGTCGTTCAGGCTGCGCCAAGATTCTCCAAGCTTATTACGGGAAGCAAAGCTTTGGCTGGTGGAAATAATGGTACAGAGACTGTTCCTGGTGATATAGTAGGTGATTCTATAAACAAGACTGGTATTTATGCTCTTGATAATGATACTCTTAACATATCAATGGCAGCAACTCCAGGAATCACTGATCAAGATGTTCAAAATACTCTAGTTAATTTAGGGGAAACTAGCCAAAACTTCTTAGTTGCTGTATCCCCTCCTCAGGGATTAACTACCGTCCAACAAGCTATTGATTGGACTAATGGGCAATCTGATGAGAGGACTGCTGCTATAGTAAGTAATTATGCTGCTGTGTACTGGCCTTGGGTTAAGACTTTTGACGGGATGGCATCCAGAGATCGTTGGTATGATCCAGCTATCTTCGCTATTAGGCAGATGGCTTACACAGACGATGTAGGAGACCCCTGGTTTGCCCCTGCTGGTGTTGTACGGGGTAGACTGACTAAACCTACGGATGTGGAGGTGAGTGTCAACCAGGGCGATAGAGACTCCATGTACAGTGGTGGTAATGTTGTGAACCCGATTGTTAAATTCCCACAACAGGGCATAATGATCTTTGGACAAAGAACTGCCCAGCGTAATCCAACCGCTTTGGATAGAATAAATGTTAGACGAATGCTTATTGTTATTCGTAAGAGTTTATTAGCTTCTACTAGAAGATTTGTATTTGAGCCTAATGACGCTACGACTTGGGAGAAAGTTGTAAATGTTGTGAACCCCATGCTTGATGACATTCGTAGAAGAAGAGGTATTACGGACTATAAGGTTGTCTGTGATGAAACTGTGAACACTCCTGTTCGGGTTGATAGGAACGAATTATGGTGCAAAGTTCTTATTAAGCCTACCAAGGCAGCGGAAATTGTTATCTTCGAACTGAACCTTACGAGCCAATCGGCAACTTTCTAAAGGATTAAACTATGGCTAAATCATCTTATTATGCTAACAACTTAAACAGAGACCTTAACGAAACTGAGGGGTTACCTGTTATCTCTCAAGATTTAGACTCTGTGAGAGCTTATCAGTGGGAGATAACCTTCTTCCCACCATCAGACATCGAAATTCCTCTGGGTTTTTCTAAGCCTCTTACAATAGCTGCTAAAAAAGTTACAGGAATGATGGCTCAGGTTGAAGATATTCTTGTTAATAGAGTTAATGATGTTACTTACTACCCTGGTAGACCTTCTATGGGTGAGCTTGAAGTGACCTTTGATAATTTATTAAAGACTAAGGCTGGTGTTCAGTTGTACAAGTACTTTACTACAGTTTATGATCCTGCTACAGGGGAAATGACTTCTACTTTCTTGGATACCCCAGGAAGATTTAAGACTACTGCCGAAGTTCTTGAGCTTGACGGTAAAATGTCTCCAGTTTCATTGGTTAAGCTTGTTGGTCTTTACCCCAAAAGATTCGCTAAGGCTGAGAAAAACTACGCCACTAACGAATTTGATACGGCTATAGTAACTTTTAGATACGATTATATTCTTCATACAGGTGACACTGCATAAAAACTAACTATAATAACTAGAGTAAAAGCCCAACTCAGCCTGTGTCTTTGGTTGGGTTGGGTTTTCTAATATAATATGGATTTCTTTACAGATTTATTAACTAGCTACGCACTTCTTAAGAAGAGGAAGTTTCGTATCACCTTAGATGAGGCAGGTAAGAAGCCTGATGAATTAGGTAAACCTCCTTCATTTGCCGCTCTTCTTAAGATGCGGGATAGTAATACTAAAGCTGATTCAACTGTACAGGCTACAGTAAAGTTACTAACCTCTATGTTTCCAGGGGTTGATGTAGAGTCCCCTACTATTCCAGGCAAACAATCAGTAACTAGCCAACCTAATTTAGCGTTGGCGAAAGGTTTAAGTGATGAATTACAACTTATCCCTGGATCTGAGCCGATCCAAACTGTTACTGAAGAAGAGGAGAAGAAGGAGAAGAAGAAGAAGCCTACCACTAATGGTGACTCTGGTTCTAATACTGAGACTGTTGGTACAGATGAGGGTTGTGGTGCTGGAGTTGTTTGGCCCCAACACCCAAAATCTCCAATAGTTAAGAAGAATTGCTCTGTTGATTCTACTGTGCTTGGATGGTATAGAACTGCTGTGGGTAGATATTATTGGGGGGGTGGAGAGGGAGCGGAAGAAGCTGGGGTAGCTAAAACTCCCCAAGCTTATTATTTAGAAAACAGTAATGAAGGTGCGGCATTACTAGATTTATATAAGGATAGCCCAGAGGTTAGAACTCAGCTTATAAAGCTTATGGATAGGGGGTGGGATGCCACTGAAGGTAAACCTGAAAGTGAGTTCTATGATCCAGAAAAGAAAAGATCTATATTTGCAGTCTTAAATAAAACTATTAGGGAAGGTAAAGAAAGGGGAGTGAAGTTAGGTACTCTTGGGGATATGGATTTAGGGAAAGTTATAGCCACTGAGGAGCAAGTTTTGGGTGCAGTATCTACTATGATAAAGTCTGTAGATATAGTTAGGAACAAAAATAGGGCTGCTGACAACGAGCTATCTTTTATTAGGGATAATTTAAACTTTGTAATAAGTGAGGATGGTACTAGAGAACTATACTTTAACGCTGGGGATGACACAGGTATTAATTTTACCGCTGCTCCTGGTATGGCTGATAGATTCTTAAAGGATTTTGATAATTACAATAACTTTTTAGAAAAGAAGAAAGATGATGACCCTGATTTTGACTCTTCCTTATACTCCATACCTATTCAGGATAGAGAATCCAATTATAGGAATAGTGACGCTGCGTTAGACTCTAATCAAGTAGTTACAGAATTGTCGGAACAAGCAGATCAAATAATGCTCTTATTGTATAAGCCAGATAGTGAGGATCGCAAGAAGGGATCTAAAACTAATCACCAACGGGCTGCTGAATTATATACTGACCTGAGAGATAAGTGGGGGGATAATCTTAATAAAGCATTACGGGTTATCCAGTCTGATTTACCTAGTGAGGGTTTTGCGCTAACAGAAGAGTGGACTCTGGTACAAGATGCAGTAAAGAATTTAAAATCAGACTATGGAGACTTACAGTTTGAGAAGTTTGCAGAGAAGCTAATAAGACTTCGTGCAGATCAGGTTAGGGGTTGTGGTGCTGATTATATACTAAGGGTTGGTACTGGGGGAGGGAAGAAAGGTTTTAAGTCTGATCAATTCTATCTATTTACTGATAAAGATAAGGCTAAGAAATTTCAGGGAACTGGGTTTGATAAAACCCCACAAAACATAAAGCAATTAGTTACTGGAAGTGTACCCCCAGAAAAGGCAGAGCAAGCGTGGAAAGATTTTAAAAATAGATGGGGAGATGTATCTGATGACCAAGAGGTTTATGTAGGGTATGACAGTTTAAAATACGAGACGACTGGTAGATACCGTATGGGTAAACAACCCCCAGTCAGAACTATTACTAGTACTTTATCTAGTGAATTAAGTAGGTTAGGTAGCTCTAGAGATCCAGAAGAGGCTGCATGGTTAAAAGGGATGACTAGTTTATTTAAATCTAAGGATCACATACCTAAGGTTATGGAGAATCTAGATTCTATTTCTGAAAAGTATGCAAATATAGATAGACTACAAAACGCAGAATCAACTACCCTTACTACACAAGAAGTACGAAATGAGTTATGGGGTGCTTTAGGGGGTGCAGACAACCCTTTAAACATATCTGATGAACAGGTAAAGAAATTAACAACTCAATCAGATGACCCTAAAGATATTCTAATGGCTGAAAAAGTTAAGAAGGAATTACAAAATATGTTATTTAGTAACAGTATTAGGGAAGGATTAGAGAGTGGAGACGCTGACACTAGAGAATCCTGGAAGCATACCATGGCTTTATTAATAGCTAGGGGAGCTTATGATAGGAATGATGCTAATGATACTGTAGTAAACCCCAAAAAGAATAAAACAGCTAGACATAAAAGAAATAAACTTATAAAAGATACTTTAAGCTCTTTTATGGGATCTGACTCCCCTTCAAGTGAAGTATCTTGGTATGATACAGTAATGCGTGTAGGTTCTATAGGGTTTAGTCTTAAAAAGGATATTACAGCAGTAGATTTTAATGTTCCTGAAGGTTATTACCCTGGGGAAAGAAGGGAAGATTCTAGTACAGAATATTCATCTACAGAACTCATGCATAAGTTGTTAGAAGTTCAAGAGTTAATGTTTAGTCACTTAATTAAAGAATAAAGACCTATCTATACTAAGTAGATCTTTAAATGCTGTTAAGGCATAGTCCTTCAGTATGTATATCACTCTTTTATTGTTAAGCTTTAGTTGATTACATATATGGCTATCTTGCTTAATTAAAACTATAATATCACGACGATCCTGAGCCATCAACACAATTCCTGATTTATTTGCTTCTTCAGCATCTTTTTCTGTCTGTTTGATGAAATCATAGATCTTAGATTTTGGATTGAGTAGGGAGTATAGGTCCAGATCGTTGTAACCCTTCTTACATTCAATGGTATAGATGAAATTCTTAGGAGTTATCAAATCTCCATGGATTTTTAGATGATCTGGGAGGGTATGTGTGGTAGCATAGGCACCCGAGCCAGGAGTTCTTTGGAAGTCGGTGGTCTCAAAGTGTTCATTAAGAAGCTTTGCTACCTTTCTTTCAAACGCTGACCCCTTGGCCTTACTATTCTTACGCTTTGGCTTCTTACGCAGATTATCTAAATTGTATAAATCTTCCATGTTTATCTCCTACTGTACTATTATAGTTTATGTTCGAAGTTGATATTACACCTATAGTAACAGAGGATACTGTTCTAGATATTGATTCATGGATTTTTAATTATACACACAGGAGCAAGAATAGAATGAAGATTACCTTAAAGTTAGACCAGGAGCAGTCAGATGCTTACCTCACTTTTATGAGGGGCACTAAACCAGACGAAATTTCGGAAGATGATTTTCTTAAATCTATATTCTTCTTGGGGTTAGGAACCTTGGAGCAGAATATAGTTAGTAAATTATCTGAAAGCATGGACCTTAAGGATGGGGAGGTATCATTTGATACCTCTGCTTTGGAAGATTTAGACGACGATGAATAATATTAGAACTATTTCTAAAGAGAATGAGATTAATAAACTCATTAAAGATCAAAGGTTTAGTGGTAAAAGGGAGTATATTTTATATACTTCTTTGTGGGATCCCGTATCTACTAGGATTACAAATCTATTAAAGGGTAACTCCCCTAAAATATCTTTAAGCATAGTAAATTCTTTTGACACCCCACATAGTTTTGTGATTTGGGGTGTGAAAAAGACACCTTGCTTGGTAGTATTAGAGGGCAGAGGCAGGGATAAGAAACTTACCGTCACTGACCATGTAACTGACATCTATAGACGACTACGCTTGGAGAAATAATGGAAGGAGAGTATACGAAGAAGGCTTCTGAAAGAACCTACTCAGATATTGGATCTACGGTAGGGAAGCTAGTTGAGGATAAGCAGAAAGCTTATGGGGACTCCTTTGGTAGGAGTGGAAGGTGCTTAGAGGAGATGTTTCCTAATGGTATAAAGGTAGATCAGTATGGTGACCTCCTTACGATTGCTAGGATATTAGATAAACTTTTTCGTATAGCTAATGACCCAGACGCATTCGATGAGAATCCTTATCAGGACATAGTTGGGTATGCGTTGTTAGCGATGAGAAGATACGGTTAGCTAGACTTATTCTTCATCAGTTCTTCGTAAGCATCCAGCTTCTCTTTATATTTCTTATTCTTTGTGTAGATTAGCCTGAGATTATTCATTATAATTGTAGTGAAGTAATTAAAAGCCTTTCCGTTCTCTGGTTTAAATTTCCCCAAGGTCTTTAAAATAAGTACAAAGCAGTCTTGCTTGGCATCATCCAGGTCTACAGAAAACCCGTAAGATACTAGTATGTTCTGTATTAAAAGATCAAACATAGAAAATAGCTCTTCCTCATGTTTTCTTGGATCTTCCTGGTAGAATAAGATCAGTTCCTCAAACCTGTCGTTGTCTATGTAGTGTTTCGCCATGAACCTTAATAATTTATATGCTGAGAGCGGAGTGGGTATCAATCCTCTATGTGAGGGTTGCTCCATTCTTAAGATCA
>Ga0209756_1000293_pt1 | contig 48923 bp, 35 predicted proteins | sample ETNvirenome_6_85_FD_184071 | JGI IMG/M metagenome (GOLD analysis project Ga0209756, IMG submission 184071) | Marine viral communities from the Pacific Ocean - ETNP_6_85 (SPAdes) (version 3) | ecosystem: Environmental > Aquatic > Marine > Oceanic | place: Pacific Ocean | collected 2013-06-19 | reverse complement strand
TGTTTTCTCCTTCTCCTAAATCTTGCAAATTCCTCGGGTGACATTTCCAGTGTATCAAGACCCACCTTATCTGGGTCTAAAGGTTGTTTCTCTTTTGGATCGAGGCGCCGTAGATTCGAAAACTGTGGATCCGCCGGATCGTTGTGCTTCCAGCCCGGGCCAGATGGTTCTGGAAGATCTTCTAGCTCAGAGCGTTGGACCCACTCTTGAAATCCAACAATACCCTGTTGAGCGGGTGCACCAAAATCTGGGCGGGGGGAACCTTCGTCGTCATCGGAGAAGGCGCGGCGGAGTTGGCTTCTAAAGCATTCCAGTTGGTCTGCCATATCCGAACCTTCCAAAGCCTCAATCGCCGCATTAAGAATTTCTATATCTATCTCTTCGCTTTCCGGATCGCACATGGGTACCTCTGGTGGAGCAGGAGTCTGGGCTTTAGATTTTTCGCCGGCGCTCATAATAGCGCGAACTTCGTCCGCAGTATATTCTTCAAGGACGCTAAGAAAGGATTCTTCTATGTCGACTTGCGAACTCATCCACTCCTCAACCTCTTTGATCGTAACACCACTGTGTCCGGCGTGTTTTTTTAAAAACGCGCGCATCTTCTCTTCGCGAGATGGCTTTTTCTTTTCTTTTTTTTCTTTGGGAGATTTTAAAAAATCTCGCCAGCCTTCCATTATAAGGTCCACAATTTTCTCCTACAGAAGCGATCCGACGATAACACCGACTGCGAAGGCGCCGGTGCCCTTCAGTGCCAAGAGAACATACATCTCTCGTTGTCCCTTTAATAATAAAAGGTCCTTGCCTAAAGCTAGGCTATCCAATAATAACTGTTTCATTTTAAATGATTCCTTTACACTGACATTGCTAGTGTCAACAGTAAATAGTTGTCTGAAGTGATAAGGGTTGCATTTTCCAGGCATTTCTGGAAGTGTTCTTTATTCATCGAGCCTACGTCTTCGTTGTCGCCGATATTGACCTTCCAAACTTCGATGTCAAAATCCAATAAAGTCTTGATAATCTCAAGTTCTTTTTTCTTGGCATCTGGGTCGAGTGCCACGTAAACACCTGCGTCCTCTTTAACGATCTTGCGAAGCAGGACAGAGTTCTGATTTAGCGTAGAACCGAGAATAGGAACCGCATTACGACCAGCATTAATCGCATCAAAAAGTCCCTCCACCAGAACAATATCCGAACTCCAATCCACAAATAAATCATTAAAGATGATGTTCTTGCTAGCTACGGGATTTTTATACTTCGGATAATAAGCGCGATCATACGAACGCGAAACAAAATAATTCAGATCGCCCTCTTCATCAAATGAAGGGATAATAATGCGACCTTCGTACTCGCCACCGGCACAATATCCCATCTTCCACCAAACAATGTCTTGCTTGCTGATATTTCTTTTCCTTAAATAATTTCTTGCGGCGAAGCCGGTGGGAGGGACATCCCTGTTTGCCAGAGAAATAAACCCTTCGGGCATCTCAAGTATCTGTTTTTCTTCTATTTTCTCGGCGAATAAATCTTCGAGCTTATCAAAATCAATCTCGGAAGTGAAGTCTCGCCACTGTGACTTATCATGGTTCGTGCCGAAACGGCGAACGACACGATAGATATTCTTGCCTCGGGTGTCGCACACCCAGCATTTGTAGTAACCCTTTTCAAGGTTGACGGAGAATTTGCGTTTGTGGTGTTCGCAGTAGGGGCATTTAAAAAGATACTCGTTGTTGGTCCGGTATGGGGACCCCAACACATTAGTCAGTATCTTTAGCTTCTTCTCTTTCACGGATCCAGCCTGCCTTTGCGATTACATAGCTGTCCGACCGGTCAGCATAACCAGCCTTGGGATTTCCATGTCTAGTGTATTGTACCTCAAACCCCGGCACGTTGTCAACAACAAACTGTAAAGAAACAGCTTTTGCCTTCTGTCCCTTGGGGACCTTTATTCCGCATAGTTTGCGGGCGGATGTGGCGGCGAGATACTTGGGTTCATCGTAAAACATATTATAACACAACCACGAAACAATACCATTTATTTTTGACAAAAGCGATAAGGTTTGTGCTGATGAGAACCCGGAGCGGAAAGACTGGAGTGACTGTTCGACATACACCTGCTCTATAGGATATTCGCCCTCTAAGTCCTCCAGGCACTTTCTCACAATTTGTATTTTCTTAAAGAAGTTCTTTTCTTTTCGCAAGTCAATGTGGTCGCAGGCAAGGATATTGCCGCCGTGGTCCAATACTGTATAGCCAGTTATGCTGGTTGATATATCTAAACCTAAAATCACCTATATGTCCAGTTCAATCTTAAACGTGAAATCACGATTTGCAACTTTCTTGATAGGAGTGGCCGGCTTTGCGATGGCGACCAAATTCATATCCTTGTCATATATTCCAACTTTAGAAATATAAGTTGTTCTCTCGAAAGATGCAGTAGGACTATTATATGATGAACTAACAATATTTTTAATACCAATATTCTGATTTTGCATATAACCATCACTACTAACGCCAGCAAAGGCGCCTGAAACGAAGTTGATGAAGGTGGGGTTATTTGACTGGTTTAGCTCTCCCTTAGGCGCAGTAGCAAACATCGTGATATTTTCTACTTTTGACGTGCCACTCATTTCCAACAAGAATGAAGAGTTCGGCGCCACAATAGAGCCAGAAATTGATTGACCAAAATAGGTCCAAGCCGGGGCGACAGGAACGCCCAGGGTTACATAAGCCTCTGTGTGGGTACCGTTAGAAATATCCCAACTCCCCGTAAGTACTATGAATCCTTCGCTGTATAGGGCAATGCCGGCAACGCTGCCAGAACCATTTGAGCCAGCAGGAGCCGTTTGATATAGGACTCCATTTTGATTTTTATCTTCAAGGCGCCCAATTAGTGTTCCTGTGACATAAAAATCCAACTTCATTGTGCCCGGCTTGATACGAGTACCATAAAAAATTGTTGGAATGCTGATGAGTCCAACGTCGCAAATATCGAAATCGCGTACTATGGGTTCAACACTAGAAGAATATGAAAAATGCGGACTAATATAATCATAATGGTTTATTGTATTTTTAAGCGCCCTCAGGTGCGTTACAGAGCCTGGGTAGGTAACAGTTAATTCATCAGTTGCAGCTTCAGGGGATGGCTCAGCGATAATAGGACTCGTGTAGCGTGCCAGCGCTGCAGGATAAAGTTCCTTAGTAATTTTCGAAGTATAAGGAAAGCTTCCTATGAATACTTCTCCGAGAACTCCGGCAGAGAACTTACCGGACGTTACGGAGTTAAAGGATAGCCGAGTTGCGTCTTTTACCATATATTGATAAATGAGACCTGTGTTAGCCACAGACTTGAGGGGATCGGCAGGATCTGCGTACCAGCTCGCGGTTAGTTGATCAGTTACATCATCAGAGAACGCCGTAATATATCCGTTCACCATAGTTTGAGTAATTGTCTCGCCGTTGCGGTCGAAGGTGTCTATCTCTGTACAGGGCTCTGCGCGCCGGTCAATATTTAATTCATATAAATTTATGCTGCCGGGGTCTGTGAGCCGGATTGAGCTGGTAACGGAGCCAGATATATCAGGGGTGTTATTATAATACGCTGATCCATTATAGATAAAATATTTTACCTCTGGATGAGTCTTCAACGTGTTTATATAAACATCGTTTTTCTTAAATTTATAAACTGACATGTTAGACCTCTACTATTATAAATAGTTTGATCCAATTTTTAAGAATTCTATGTTAGTAATCTAAGCGAACCCGTAATGTAAATTCGGTCGATGGATCTTTCTTAAGCGGTTCTGATAGTTTAGCAACTGCCAATAATTCGCTGTCTGCCGAGTACAAACCAACCGTAGTAGCATAACTGACGGGAGAGTCTGTGGAATTATTCTTTACTACAAGCTTACTGGCGCTTAAGTAAGTTGGGTTGGAAGAATAATTGAAATCATTATGATTTGCTCTGCAGAAATAAATCGTAGAATTCAATTCCGTAGTATTGTTAAACTGGATATTGTTAATGCGATGTCTAAAGTCGTCGCAGGCGCCTGAAATTGCCGAACCCGTTAGGACCCCCTCGATACTGAGAAGGTTGGTCGACGGCGGTAATGCCGCGGGACTGGCTGTACTCATGGTGCAGGGAGTAGACAGGAGATTTCCGAAAACCGATGCGGTTACAACTGCAATTCCAGCCTGGTAATACAGCAAACCAGCAGCTACATAGCCATTGGGTCCAAAATTAGGATTCTCTGCGGGGATTCCCGTTTCCAAGGCTGAGCCAGTAGCATACAAGATGCCATACTCGCCAGCTGGCGAATTTACTTTATACCCTGTGGATCCACTCTTATCGGTCAGGTTAATCACTTTTGTGTTGAATGCACTAGCACCGGTTGGATCGTAATCTTCACCCACATTAAGGGTAATAGTGAAGCTGCCCTTCTTGATCTCGTCTTTTGCCAGGAGGCGCGTAAAGTTAATGAAGCATGCCTCATCAATTTTAGTGCCACCGGTAAGATCACCGTCTTCATCAAATCGTCGCACAGCGTTCGACTGATCAAACCCAGCAAGTATTTGAGCCATCTCATTGTAAATGTTGATCTTCTTGGCATTCTGAGTGTTAGAAGATGCAGATAATCCTGAGGAGTTGGCATATCCAACGGTAAAATCGATAATGTGGTTTGCTGATGAACTCAAGTACGGATAGTCGTATGTAGACTGAAACATTCCGTGGGAAAAGTTTTTGATATTTGCGTCCGCATACGTTCCGGATAAAATTGATCCGGTGATTGGGATCGCCTCGTGAAGCATATTCCTGGTGGAAACAACGTCCTTCGGGTTAATCGTCTTAAATGAAGTTGCCATTATCTATAATCCTTATGAGCTAAGCTTAACAAACCTAATTGGTATATCAACACTATATCCGGTATTAACACCAGATATTCTAATTGTCGAATCAATAAACTTGTATGCGTTTGTCCCGGGTACTAAAGCAGCGCCGGAATCCGCTGAGTTTGCAATTGTTGCGGTGCCGATGGTGCCGAGTTGATCAAACAAAAATTCACTATTTCTCAACTCTAAACTTGCACCTAGTCGGAAAGCGATCTTAGTTCCACGTGGACCTAAAATAGAGGACGCATCCTCGGCGCCCAAGTTACTAACATAGCCCCGGCCGGAGTTGCCGGAGATGAAATAATAGTTAGCAATCCCATCATCATCCAAAAAGGAGTAAGATGCCGGGGAGAGCTGCACATTCGATGCTGCGTTTTTGGCTGACTTGGCTGATGCATTGCCGGCATCAGGAAAGATTTGCCCCAGTCGGTTGTCAATCTGAATGATGTACTGAGTTTCAACGAGCTGGTCTTCGAGAGGTTCTTCTTTTGGCTTTTCATCAGTGTTCAGTCCCTGTTGAAGCTCGATGCGTGAGACATCGTTTCCGGGGCGATAGCCGTTTAATATGCCGGCGCCAAGGAAAGATCCGAAGCCGGTTTCCACCGTACTTTTGTCGACCGGAACAACAAATGAACCATTAGCGTTCAATTCCGAGCCTTGTCCAGACTCCGTGAAGAGCTTAACGACTGGTAAATATAACAAATCATTGTTATTTACCGTTAGAAGACGAGACTTCATGCTCGACATATTGTTGGTAAATGCCTCTAGAACCGGTGTTTGTAGCACTGTCAGATCATAATATGCTGATCCGTTAGCATTGTTTTTGTCATAGAGACCATAGTCGATCTCGTCGTCGCCTAAAGCGAACTTATCGATCTTGAAACTACCGTCCCCCTTGGCTAAGCGAAGCCTCCCGGCGTCCGTAAGGACTGCGTCAAGTATAATGTCTCCTGAATTGTCTAAGAATCCCATCTTTTGTTCCTCTCTCTATAAATAGTAGTAATAATTAGTTATTTCCTAAGGAGTTATAACTCCTGTGTTTTTAAATGTTAAGTTCAAATCAATTTTTCTTCCAGTCTTCTTACTAATCACTCTAATTTTGAATTGTTTTTCCCATACACTATCAACGCCTGACTGACCTAAAATTGCAGAAGTGCCGCCTGGTTCAGAGCCGATGGCGATCGCGCCTATGTTATTCGCCTGAATAGAATTAGGGTCATATACAGTTTGTGACAGTCGGGGTCTAATAGCCATATATTTTCTACCAGACTTCTGATAAGGAGGGGTAGCTGTTGTTATTGAGAATGGTTTTGTTGTTAAATACATCTGACCGTGATTGTCAATCATTTCAACTTCAAATATATAAGTTGGATTAGAAATATTTTGATGTACATCCATCGAGCGCGCACAATACCAGTATTTCTTATTTGGAATTATAGTGTCTACAAAATGCGCAGCAGTAGAAGATTTATCTGGGCCCACGATAGATTGCAGGGGCGCCTCGGTCAGACTTTTGCCACGAAAATTGGGGTATAAACTACTGCCCACCAATTCAGGCTTTGTATTTACTCTAAAAAGTTCATATGCCTTTATCGGGTCATCGTTTTTGTACTCTAGAAGGGGAGTGTTGGGGTCGCTTAGGCTGGCTTCTGTGTCGACAGTTATACCATGCTGTGACGCGTATTCCGTCTGTATGAGCCCTAAATCGTTATCTTGTAATACAATTGGCTTCTCTAGTTTTTCTCCTGAGTTCGAGTTCAACATTATCAAAACTTTATTGTTAACACCCTTATAAGGAACAAAAGTGATTTCCGGGGGTGTCGGTGGGCGATCTGTTATCGTTGACTCTATTGAGCAGTAATCCGTTTCAAAAGAAACTATATCCCTGTTGTTCACAACTGTAATCTCTGCTGCCGGGGGATTTGCCATTAGCGGCGGTGTTGTATCAGAGGTGAACCTAATAGTGAAGGGGGTACTGTCGCTATTGGTTATGCGGTAACTAATATCTAGCTCACCGTTGTCCATGGCAGCGGTCAGTATTGCTGTGTCAGGCGATGATGCATCGATTTGTGCGGCATTAGAAACCGGGACGATGCGGGCATCTATCTCATACTGCCGTGGCGCGCGGTCTTCGACAAAAGCGTCATCAAATGCTTGTTGAACTCGAGCGATTAGTTGGCTAACAGTGAGCGGCTGCCCGCCATCATGAGACGGGTCAAATACTATTGGGCCGGCTATGAAAGAGTGTCCAGTATCCTGCTCCTCGATATCAATATTCCAGTAAAATGACGTCATTATTCTGTATTCCTATTTGGAACTATATCCCCATCCTATCGGCAAGACTGGTAGGGTTGTGCTTGTTTGAGATTGGGCTGCTCCTTTGCCAGAGCCGATCGCCACGCCAGAGCCGCCGCCGGCGGATAAAGGGCTAGCCTGAGGTGCGGATCCGGCAGCAGGTAAACCAGAGCCGGGATATTGAGATTGGGCGGCTCCTTTGGGAGAGCCGATCGCCACTCCGGATCCGGCAGCAGGTAAACCAGAGCCGGGATATTGAGATTGGGCGGCTCCTTTGGGAGAGCCGATCGCCACTCCGGATCCGGCAGCAGGTAAACCAGAGCCGGGATATTGAGATTGGGCGGCTCCTTTGGGAGAGCCGATCGCCACTCCGGATCCAGCGGTCGGTGTCGGGTCGCTTTTCGGCCCAGGATCCTGAGCGAGTGGTGGAAGTGGATCCTGAGCCGGCGCGGTCTGGGACAGAATAGCATCCGGGATTAATTGGAGAGAGATACCCTCAGCGCCGTCGGGGTAAACATCCACATCAATATAATGAAAAATATAGTCAGCGTTTATCGCAGTCGGACTGGTTACCTCGCCGGTCCAGTCGGTGCCAGCATTAAACAAGGTGTTATATTGATGTTGGTTTGCCATGGTGCTGGTTGGTTGGAATATAAAATGTCCGGTCTGGGTGGCGGCATTGTCGGGATCATCGTTGGTGGTTGTATACTCTTGTACACCACTATTAACAACATCGTCTAATACAATGGTCGTCTCGGATGGTCTATAAAAGCCCAAAGCATTCGCTATGCCCAATCCGGGGGACGGCGTTGTATCTGTATAAAAAATCTTTAAATCTTCATATTGATAAATGTTACCGAACACAAGTCTTATCTGTTTAATATCATACCTGTATTTTTCTCCATATTTAACCTGAGAATCAATATAAGTGATTTGCTTTTGATACCAATCCGATTCGCGGGCGCTAATAAAGAAGGTCTGAACTAATGTGTTGTTGGAAGGATTATATTTATCAATCTTATACAAAACCGGCTCGCTATAACATGTTGAGCCCGCCATAACCTCGTCAAAGTTTCTGATGGGATAGTCAATGTCTTCAGCAATATCTAATTGCTTAACTTCCTCTATATATGAGGTATCAACATCCACTACGCCGTCTTCTGTATTATAGTTCCTTAATAAAATATAATTATCACTATCATTAGAGCTTACGTTCCCGTTTATCCGGGTGGCCAAAGATTGATGGCTTGTGTTGTACAAAAACTCATCCCAATTAAAATGGTGCTCGATGAACTGATGATCATCAAGAGTGCGTGATGTGACACTAGCATTACCCGCATCCGTCTTGATAGTTGTAAGATTGGCATAGCTACCATAACCCTCATGAGCCGAACTGAAAGACCCGTCGCCCATGCTCGTGCCGGCTGGATCGTTATTTGTTATTTTATCAATAATATATAACTGAAGCATGTCCATGAAGGGTGAAAAGTTCTCTGGTCCTCCAAGTTCAGCCGATAAATGCCTAAAAAAGTTTCCGTCGTCCCAGGCGCTCGATACGGCATTATGATCATAGCCAATTGTTATCGTATTGTAAAAAGGAAGATTTGTAAGACCTGCAGGGGTTGGGTCACTGACTACTAGTTTGTTGAGTCCTTCAAGGTCTGAGCATAAAATAACATAATTTTTATATCTGGTCTTGAATATCTCTCTGATATCAGCAAGGTTAGGGCTAATGGAAACTCCCTTGCTATACAACGAATAAAACTCAGAGGTAGTGCTCTCACTCATTTGCCCGCCGGCCTCTATATTAACGAACCATGGGTCGACCTCATCATCGTTATCCATATTAACAGTCTGGAGTACAGTGCCCAAAGTTATCTGTTGAAAGTAATCCTGGGAATTAACGGTCGTGCCGGTGTTTCTTAATTCAGACTGCAAACAATAGTAATTGGTGATCATCGGCTCCGATACATCTGCCAATATGTTCTCATAGGGTGGTGTGGTGTCGGCATAAAAATTATATTTGGACTCTACCTTGACGGTCATCCCGCTCGCTTCGCGAATTGCAGGGTCATTGGAGGGCTTTAAGTAGGTGTTGGTGTGATCGTGAAAGGGACCCGAATTAGCAAACACCGCGGTGTTATCTTCCAACAGTGGGTCGAGCGGAGTGTGTGAATTGCCCCCTTTTAGATAATCTTTCCAATTTGGATCGCCCTCATAGACCCCATCGATATCAATATCTTGTCTTAAGAGGTCCTCTGTGTTTAGTTCATAGCTTGCTGCATTCCATTTATTGTTATCGAGATGAATATAATACTTATAACCAGGTAATTGTGAAACCAGCAGTGGCGAATTCTGATCGGGGATGAAGCCGGGATCGGCGAGCATCACCCATCCGTCTGAGCTATGGGCACTAAGGTACAGCTTACGTATGACTGATCGGAAGGTGTCCGAGGACGTCCAATTATTCCTGATATACGCATTCCCCGCCGATCCTGCGGGATGGGTCCTAGGATTGAAATCAATAACCATATTAGCATTAACCAACAATACTTCGTCTTTAAAGGCATTGTATCCGGCGTAGACGTGGTCGATGCCCGGTCCGGGTCCGGCGAGACCGGGGCTCATGCCCGGTCCGGGTCCGGAGCCGCCGCCGTCCATGGACGGGTCAGATCCGAAGCCGCCGCCGCCGCCGAGCGGTCCGAAGCCGCCGCCGCCGCCCATGCCCGGGTCAGTCGGATCGAAGCCGCCGGGCGGTCCGAAGCCGCCGGGCGGTCCGAAGCCGCCGCCGCCGAGCGGTGCGAAATGGATTTGATTATTAGCCATCAGTATCCACCCCCCTTCTTGCTGCTCGTCTTAGCGGGGGATGCTTTCGTGGCGCGCGAAGATCTACTTGGCGCTCGGGTGGCAACTCGTCGTGGTGCCGGTAGGGGCTTCGCTTTAACTTGAACTGGTAAGGAAGTATAGGTGTTTTCAACATTTGCGGCTGCGCTCTCTATATTTAGCGATACATTCTTATTTTCGTTCTTACTTTTCTTAGCAATATTAGCTATTACGCTCGTATAGGTACTGGGATTTACATTTTTGGTAGCTGCTGGCTTATTGCCCAGCACAAAAAGGCTGTCATACTCTGGTAACTTATAGTTGTTCGGTGCCACGACGGCGTTATTAAGCTCTACAGTTCTACATAAAACCTGTTTTCCGGAGTTCTTCATCTGTTTAAACTGCTGTTCTGTCATAGTTTTCCATACTTTATCATTCAAGTTTGTCACTTCACCAGTCACTCGATGGCCGGCATAATATTGTATTTCAGTCGAGGAGTTATAATTCATAGTCATCTCAAGGTTATTTTCTGTCTGTGGTGCTACCACTTTTGCATCTTTGGCGGCATACTTAGATTTCGAAGCTAAAGATTGCGCAGCAAGAGAAGGCGTAGCGGAAGGTTCTATCTTAACGGGTGGCTTTCGCTTAAAGTTAATTGCACTAGAATTTACTATGGACTGCACAAGTCTAGACTTTTTCATATCCATAACTCGCGATGTGCTGCGATTTTTATCGATATCACTCTCTTGAGAACCGCTAGCGGCGGCTTTGGCATCAAGAATATTTTTATTAAACGCGCTATTGGCTGATAGATAAAAGGTGGAGTCCACCGTCTCCTTCATGGACGCGGCAGGTTTATTCATTAAGCTTACCAACGGTTGACGCAGTGGAACAGCACTTACATCGGCAAGATTTAGCAAAGAATCAATTTGCATCGAGAATATCTTATCAGATTTATTCGAAGCAATTGGTTGTAAGCCAGTGGTGGCTGGGTTCTTTACTGCTGCCAGGATTCCGTTGCCTTTCGACTGGGGGATCGAGGTACTGTTTGTGTCGATTATGACCCCTTTTCCAAGCAGCCTTCGAGGGCTTAGGTAGCCAAATTTATTAACATTTTCAATATTTATCAACGGTGTGTTATACTTTTTCACTTCATCATTGATTCTCTTATTAAATTTTCCAAAAGATAGGCTTGTAAAGTTATCCTCGTTATCGCGCACTGCAGTTACATCTAAATAATCTGTTCCGTCCAAGGGGGTGCTGTCTTTTTTGTAACGAGTAGCAAAAACATGTTCTAATATAGTTTTTCTTTTGGGGGCACCTTGAGACCCAGCCTTAGAAGATACTTTAAAGGAAGCTGAACTTCCTTGTGAGGTCGTTCCTTTATACATCCTTAGCAGGTTGGTATTAAAATCTTCTATGATCTCAGCCACTTGCTTTATATTTTTCATGCTTCCGTTATCCGGGTTTGCCATGGCAAATAAAGTTTTTTTCCATGTTAGTGAAGAGTATTCCGTAAAAGGCGCGGACCCAAAAACAAATTTCACGGCTGTCATGTAGTCGTCAATTAGTATACGCCAAGTGTTATTCGATGCTTTGATATTCCTCTTATTCGCCTTCATATACGCTTTAAGCGCTTTGCCGCTACCTTTAGAGGTGCCTTTACGGGATCGGGCTTCAATACTCATTATATAACTATCATATCGTGACAGTCCTATCGTCAGGCGACGAGAAAGTTCCGCAGCAGCACTTGTCGACTGATCTATCATGTCAATATAAATCTTATACTGGTATGTCCCCATATCATCATCGGAGATATTGTTATCAGTTATAACAAAATTAAGTATATTTGTATCCGCGGCGCCCAGGTCAACAGCTTTAACACCGGATTTCTTTAAAGATGCTATGAGTTTACCAGTACTGAGAGTGCTATTACCTCCACAAATATTTATTTTCCCGGGTGTCAGAGCATTCGGAGTAGCGCTCGGTGTTGTACGGGTTCTGTAAACCTGGACGTCTTCAATTTGTAGGGTGCTAACAAGGGCGTCTTGATTTAAAATCAAATTTCCTAGTTTGGTATTCTGCATTACAAGCCGCATATGATCGACCGAAAATAAAATCTTCAAGGCGCCGGATGAAGTTCTTGAGTATTGCGCGTCAGAGATGGGGGAAGGTGGTGATGCGATCTTCTTAACTGTGTCGGCATGCTTTCTTTCTAATTGTGATGAACTTTGAGGGTCACTATTGTTAAACGGCAGTCGATTGGCCCAGTTCAAGAACCTCATGTCTAATATTTTCTGACTTGATACCACAGTTTTTTCGACCCGCGGGTGAGCCACAGTACTGTGTTGTTTACCAGCCATCAGTATGCCTTTGAACTCGTGAATTGGTCCGGACCAGATGGAGCCCTTATTACCATATCCCTTTACGCTGTCCATTAATGTGTATACAACGCCTGTATTGCTGGTGACGCCATTGACCATTATTGTTTCTATTGTTGGTGCGCTGATGCGCATTGCTTTAATATTTGTATCTACACCGGATTTAATGAGCGACTGTGGATTGATGGCATACGCTGTCGCATATATGTGCAAGTCTCTAAGCTCCGAGACGTCAAATTCTTCAACAAACGTCAGTGATTTTTTAACTATTTTCACATTACCCGAAGCAGATCCCTTTTCATCAAAGCCATCTGGTCTAACATGTTGTTTTAAATATACTTTTCTTATACCATCATCTCTGGCTGAATTTCGAATTATGTCTTTGGCAGCCGAATCACGTCTTATCATACGACTAATTTGTTCTTCTGTTGTGGCTAGCCCAACAAATATTCTATATGGCAACATTCGCGACCTGGGTTGCTTCTGCACTGAAAGGGTGACTTCTACTTTTTGCTTTTGAGTCGTAAAGTCCGTTTCTAATATTTTCACTTTTTCTATAAAAACCAAGGGAAGACTAATTCCGAATAATGCGGACGTAAGCTTGGCGGGAGTGCGAGTAGCCATTAGCAAGCGTCCTCATCAAGAGTCTGGTATAGATCCCTATTTAATCTGAAGCGATTTGCATTAGAAGCCATTGCTCGATCTGTTATACCAGCATCTTGAATAATCTCGATCGGTATCTCATTGTCAACATATAAGTTGAAATAGTATTCAACATCTCCAGAGCCGTTCTCGATCTTTCGAGGAACTGGGATGCTTGTGGTATCAGAATTAAGAAAAGTCATTTGTTGTAGAGTACCGTCGACATAGTATACCTCTATATCAAAATTATCTTTTTGCTGCTCAGTATTTTCTTCTGCTATCTCTAGTACTAAATAATCCTCTTTCAAAGAAAGATATATGTTACTAGTCGTTCCATTGACACTTAAATAATCACTTATAGCATATTCTGATTTCTCCCCCTCTTGAAAAAAGGCTTGATAATCCATCGTGATGTTTAGCTGCGGGATTCTCTTTATGACGCCGTCTTGAAGGCCCGCTGTGCTGCTGCTTGGGTTTGTTACGATGTATTCTTCAGCCGACTCAATCTTATTTTTCAAAGTTTTAATTGACCATGCCGCAGTTTTATCAGTCGTTTGCGCGCCGTTGCCCAATGGATATGATGAAAAATTTACCTTTTCTGTAAAGTATTGCTGTTGGAATGCTTCGGCGTTATCGGCGGGGTCTGAATTAATACTGACTGGCAACGCGCCACTAACTGCTTGGATAAACCGAGCAACTCTATCCTCGACGCCGCTGCGCGTGGGAATGACTTTAAGGTTTGGAGTATTAAATCTAATTCTGCGATCTGCATCGTTTTGATTTTCCGATAGCCTACTGCCTGTACTAGCAGACGGTGCATATTCTGTATTATATAAAATTTCGTCATCGAAAAAAGCATAATAAGTGGGATCGAGCTGACCTAGAGATAGCATGTGTTTACCGTACTCGGTAAGCTGCACCTCCAACATTTCTTCTTTTTTATTAAAAAATTCTACCATTTTTTATCTCTTTTTGCGTGATGATCCTTTGCGTTTTGAAGTTGCTGTCTTGGTGCTTACAGAGGATTTGGTAGCCCTCTTGCTGGCAGCGGCGGAGGAGGGCTTCGTTGTACCCTCAAACGGTACATCGATAACCGCAGCCCTTGGAGCTATGCTCAAACTCATATCCTTTGTGGCGGGAATGAATTCTCTTAATTTCTCCTTAACTGGTGTCTCCTCAACTTCTTCATCAAATAAATCTTCGGTTGCGTATACAACATCTGCTCCGATTTTAATTAGCTCGACGAATGAGAAATAATCGTATGGCCAATTGTAAGAATAGGGAGAGTTGATCGAAGGCTGGACTATCGGCGTTCCTCCTCCCAGGTTTTTATGTGTAAGAATATTATAATCCTTCTCGGCTCTTCTCTTAACCTTGAAAACCATCCACTGTAAATCTTCGTCATTATCAAGAAGACGATCCACCAGATTACGTATCTTGATTGTCGATGTCTTTTTCTCAAATTTAGTACTTGACGACGGTGGTAGGTTTTGCCAAATATTAACGAGATCGTCCTGGGATAAAACCAGATCGAATTCAAAGGCATAAAACGCTATTGGGTTCACATCTTGATTTGTCAGAAAATCAAATGTTGGTGGGAAAATGTATTTATTCAACAGCGCCAACTGCGTCAGATACTCTTGAGAGTCTTTTTCTACGTTGAAATACTTTCGTTCGCCGCGGCTTGTTAAAAACGGTATGCACACGATGGCTTCTTCAACCTTCTTGCTCTCAGCAAAGTCACCGATGCGCTTCTGGTTTGTATCAAATCCAACAATTTTTGATAATGATTCTACGGCAATATTTCCATAGGTTGAAGAACTCATTTTTGTCGGTAGCTCGGCGACTGAAAGATATAAGCCTTCCGATCCTGATACTTTATTGCCGTATTGATGCCACATGCCCCTGATCACCATGCCGTCGGTGCCTTTTTGACCGTACGATCCGGTGGCTATATATGGCGCTGCAGCGGGGAGATCGTAAGGCGCGTCAACATTATAAAAATTCAGCACCGGAGTTTCAAACTTGGGGCGGATCATCCAGCGCGCCTTTTGGGTCGTGGTTCCTTCCGGGACGACGAGATGCTTCTCGAATAAGTCGACGCTTGAATCGATTTGAGCTTGGATTACGGAGCGGTCTGGAAGGTCTAGGGTTTCCACAATACGTGGGTCATTGCCGTTGTAGAGAGATTTTTTATTATATTCTATTACAGCACTAGCCAGCAGCTCATCTATAGACGCTTTTCCTGAATATTTCGACTTAACAATGATATTAGCCATAGCTTCTCCGTAATATGAAGGAGGTAGAACATGCTCGTAGGATGCCCACATATTTGCTTCTTGTGTATATGGGGAGACTAATTGGTATCCAGTTCCCTGTTTATTGGTACCTGACAATATTAGTGGCGCGCCGAAAGCTGAGGCGCGGCTGTACATACCGAAGGTGGTTGGGATACCTAATCCAGTATAATAAGAACTAACCGGAACGGTCGACTGTGCTAAACGTACTTGCAATCCATAATACTTATCCTTCTCGACCGCCAAGAAGTTGTCTTCCTCCTTAGAGAGGAATGTTGTTTTCTCTGTAGATCCCAAGAAAAAATTATAAGTCTCACACAAGAAGTTATCCATACCAAGCTTATACATATTAGATTTGCTCTTACCGCTATAGCGCAACCAACATTTTCTTCCTTCATATGAATTGTCGGTCGCGCCGGCATAACCATCCATAGCAGTATCCAAGCTAGCGCTTCCTATCCCGGTATCAAAGAACCTACCGCCCGGAATCGCAGAGAAGCCAAGATGTTTATCGGGGTCTCGGAGCGCTTCGAAAGGTATCTTATGCATGTAATATCCATTATGATGGGTATCCGCCGACGCTGAGCCGGCAATATTTAAACAAGGATTCCACTCATTGTTATATGGTGCACCGACAGGTCCATCGCCGGTCGCGCCCTTGAACACTACAAACGCCGGGTCGCCGGGGTCAACGTATTGGGTGTTGAGTGGTCCCAATGTAGCCTCTGTTAACCCAAAAATCCCCCCGGCGCCGCCGTTATTCCAGTTGCCAATATATTTCGTAGTCGTGGTGGTATCTAAATCATAAGTTGGATATCCGTTTACAACCGCAAGATTGCTCTTTACTCCAGTATAGGGGTCTGTATTCACCACCACAAAGTTACTGCAAGCAATTCCGGATTTTATCGTATTGAAAAGAATTCCGGGACTTATTAGCGGCTCGTAAATGATTCTCCTCATTACCGACTCTTTTTGATTATACGATTCGAAAACTGCAATCTCTCCCAAAGATTGAGAAAGGAGCGCGCCGAGTTCTTGTGTTCTTTCGGCTGGATAAAAACCCTTGTACGGTAAAAACTGCAATAGTGCGTCACAAGCCAACTCTATCGAGTGGCGTGCGAGCCTCGTGCCGGACCCATTTGCTTTGTCCGCAAGGTCATCGTCGACAACTTTAAAGTATTTCATAAAATCGGCGGTGGAGTAAACATTATAAAACTCACTCTGTGAACTATCTGGAATTGATGCTCCTGTTAAATTAAATATATTATCCAATTTAGCCAAGAAATCGGAGCCCCTATTAAGTTCATATTCGGCAATGTGCTCGCTAATCCTAAACTCTGGTATTATCGACATGTCTTTGCCTATAACTCGAATATTCTGTGCGTAGTCTAAATATGGCTGATATGGGGAAATCCCTGCTTGCTCAGCCGCAACATAAGTCGGTGCAGTTAAAATATAAGGTGACCAGCCCAGACTGCCGTACCCGATCGTGGAATCGCCATATTGAAGAGGCATCACATAAGTGGCAGATGCCGTCACCTGCTTAGCACCGGGGACACTGAACCTGCTATAAGGGTTCATTAGTTCACCCGCTCCGCTGCCAGTGCCGGGAAGTCCACTGTTATAGATAAATGAATCCAAGGGCCATATACTGGCACTCGGATCTTGATCTCCCTGTGAATTTATGCTGCCGAAGACAAGTGGAAGTATTCCATCCGGAACAGAGCGCAATGTACGAGCGTCATTCCAAATATTTGAAATATCATAATTTTCTCTGGTACGTGTTCTTGTTCGGAATGTATTTTCAGCTGCAGGGTAAATCTTTTGACCGTATTTTACGACGGTGCTCAAATTAGACTGAAGAGTGAAGTCAGTAAGTGTATTATATACATTTCCATCTTCTGGATTGACTTTAAGGTTTAGGCGGCTATTGAGACCTGTGTTAGTAAAATAATCTAAATTATTCTGGAATGATGCTTTAACGAGCACGTTATTGCTGGCGTCCGGGAAGTCTGTGTTGTCTTCGAAAGCAAACACGACTGGTTGCGCGCTGTCAGCAATTGGCGCTTCAATATATTCTGTCACTTCAGTTGGATAGAGAGCTTGCTCTAGCCCATAAGTGCCTTTGAGCATCTGCGGAGGCTTGACTTGACCTATCTTATTCTCCGATCTTAGTTTGCGTGCGACCGGTCCTTCACCAACTCGAATTTGCTTCCAAGTTGGGTATCCGTAAGGTCCATTCCGATTGAGCATCAAAGTGTTGAAAGTGTCGACGATTTCTTTATAATTATTAGGATCATAGGTAGCCGCGTTAGCCAAGCGGTTATAAGAGGTTGTGGAACCGCCCAAAGGAAAGCCCAAATTATATAATTCATGGAGGGGGTAGCCCAAAGTACGATCGCCACCAGTGGGGACGCTGTATTTTGTAACTACACAATCAGTTTTTGAGTTCGCTGCATATCCTGTAAAGTCATCGAGATTGATCATCGTCGGATACGAACCGTACCAGCTGTAGTACGCTCTAACGCCCAGATTATCCAGCGATCCAGAGACGGTCATTTGGTTGTAAATGGTGCTGGGAATGTCCGACTCGCCGTCGCCCATTCGGTACCATCCGACAAGGTTTTCGCGGGCACTCACTCTTCTAGTCGGCTCGATTCTCGAAGGTGCGTACCGCTTCACGTTTAAAGGCGAGTAGCCGTATACTGCATCAACCTCCCCTGGACTCATTGCTACATTATACCACTGAATATCAGATATGTATCCGGTGAGACCGTACTTGGTTCCTTTTGAGATGTTGACGACGTCGCCCGGAGTCCAATTGCCGGTGCCGGAAGGCGGATGGGCGTACGTCGTCATCTCCAATGGGGCGCCATTAATGTAAACCTGTGAAGAGGCAGTGCCAGGAACAGACCAATCATTGACCATGGTTACATGAGCCCAGGAATACAACGGCATTAAGTCCCAGATCCCGGACGACGTCGCGTACCAGCCGGTGGAGCCGATTCTAGTGAAGATCATATCACTGCTGGCATATAACGAATGATCGCCGTAGAGAAGGTACCAGCCCCAGGTGATGCTCGCAGGAAGCACCCACCACATGATTGTCTCTGATTGATTAGTATTCAACTCGGCTGAACCGGTAAAAGCATAGTACAGCGGGGCGCTGTCGCTCTTCGTGAACAGCACGCATTTATTATTCGTAACCTTAAGGGGCTCTGGCAGGTCTGCCAGTCCCGCCGAGACTGGGTCGGTGACTAGTGATCGCAATCCAACAAAATCGCCAGGAATTCTATCGGTAGTCGGCAGGTTATCGGCGCCAACGAACAACATCGAGTTTGATCCAGTTATCAACATATCCAAACTAGAAGCACTCACGCAAGTGGGGGTTTGAAGTCCGTAAATGGTCTTGTCTTCTGCTAGAGATGCCGTCACCCACGCATACTGTTGAGTCGAGCGAGGGATCTGATGCTGCACATATAGGTTATCATAAACGGTGCCCGTTACATACCCCGCAGAAGCGCTCTCAATGCGCTTCTTTGCGTTTCTATTGGTCTTGTGGTATGACGGGGTGGTTACGTAGGTTAACTCCGGCACAGAGCCGTACGCGGCGTCTGAGCCAAAGGGACCTGCATGCAGTGTTGCACGTTGGTTGAGCCCCCGCGGTTTGTCAATTTGATCCTGTACGCGGATGGTGTTAGATAAAGTTGGGTCAACTGAAGCAGATCCCGAGAGTCCGTAATCCAATACGCTCAGATTTCGATAGGGGAGCGCGTTATAGACTGATAACTCTTCATGTGCTGGGTCCATGTAGCCACGAGACTGGACGGTATACCCGCCTGGAGAACTAAATCGGTTTACTATAATGGTTTGATTTGAGTTTGTGCCTGTGCGGTTGGGCAGTGTGTAGTCCAGATTTCCGCTGATATTAGCTGTGGAGGTGGCATCGAGTGGGAACTTGCCGCGGGTGGCAAGTGTCTCGGGGGTTAAAGCAAAGTCAAAGGACTGATCGTTGAAGAAAGGATCGTTGGCTGTACGCCCAGCAGACTGAACGACCTGGTAATTCTTCTCATAGTTACCGATGGCCACAGTTCCAGTAACCGTCTGAATGTTTCGTATATTGACCGGGCGCTTGATGCCGACATTGCGAAGTCGATGGGCGACGGGAATATCCTTGTCATAACCAAGTGTTTCTGCTGCGGCATAGTTAGGTGGAACGATTGCCATGGCGCCGCCGGCGGACGAGGAGAATCCATCAAACTCGATTTTCCATGCCTCGGGGCGGTTAGTAGCATCGTCGTCGCCTGTATTTAACGCGATGTGCCGATGTTCACGACCGCCTACATGTTGATCAGCAAACGGGCTCTGCAGCGACATGTCACTATCGTATACCAAATCCGCGTGCATATTTGTAATAGAAATGCTGGGCGCGTAATTATCTATAACTTGCTGGTTGTATCCGGTGGCTATAGAAGATGAGTAAACACTAAAGGGCGCCAACAGATTACCATCGTTTCTGTTTTTATTATCATTATTTCTGTGAATGTCCGGATCTACCTCAAAACCAAGTCTTTGGTGGTAGGCAGGATGATAATCATCGGCTGTGTCCAACAGCTGCTCCACACCGGAGCCTGACGCCAGCATCATATTAACTGGTTTATTGGTGCCTGCCGCTAGTGCGCTAAATGGCTGCGTTGCATTATATACAAAATCAATCTTTTTATTTATATTGAACCCTATACCGCCTAAAGTTGAGTTGCCATCCATGGTAAATTTATAAGGTGCTTGTTGTGCTCTGGTGTCAGATAGTTTTTTTGTATTAAGCACAGTCTGCTTGTCGCTGTTGACCGGAGCAGCGCTACTAGAAAGGTCTGCTTCCCATCTTTCCGCGCGGTTTTGCCACCAAAGACTGTTTTCCCGCTGTGAGAGACCAATCGGTGCATGTGTGCGACTCCAGCGTGTTATATTCGATGGCTGGGAAGTTCCAACCTGTCTCTTCGTTGTGGCGTTTGCGGAGTAAAACCCGGTTCCTGTAGGATCATCCTCTGGTGAGTTCCCGTCAGTGCTGGTGTCCGTGTTACCTTGGGCTGTACCTTCGGGGTCGGAGTCCTGCTTCTTAACATTCTGAAACTTGTGCTGGTACTTGCTTCGTTCCAGCATATGGCTCTCGATTATTGTACGTACATTTTCAGCAAAATCCGCCGATGCTGGTATCAGCTGTTGCAACATTATTGTTAATGACGAGTCAAACCACTTATAAAACTCATAGAACTTTTCGAAATCAATTTCACTATTGCTCACCTTATCAAAAAAGCGCGCCCGCAGAAGCTTAAGTCCCTTGTATTCGGGTCTATACCGGTTAACGGGAGCTCCGATAAGAGTATTAATATCTTTCAATGTAGCAAAGTAGTTTATCATCTCGGATGAGACTGCCTGTGCCATACTCTTTTCAAAAGCGAAGAAGTAGTCTACTGGTCTAGAATCTCTGTTGTATACATTCTGTTCTTCCAAATTTAAAACTGTGACCATATCACTAGATTGGACATTTTCCGGTAGCTGGAGTTTAGAAGATACCTGAAAGTCTTTATCAACTGCCGAGGTTGAGGACGCGGCGAACTCATAACCGGCGCCGGAATACTGTTTACTTAAAAATGGACCGAGCCAGCCGAATCTAGATGCTGCAGTTGCCGCAGAACCAGATGACATATCGATAACTGTGAACTCACCAGAAGCGTTAGAACCTGTATTCTGCGAGAACTCCCAATTAAGCGCCAAGGTGTCTGTTTTCAATACTTCTGCTGAACCAGTAGCCCGGGGATTAAACGGGTAAGCATAGAAATGAGGCTTCAAAGATCCATAGTTTGTAGTATCGTGGGCATGCCCTCTTAAGGTATCGTCTTCTAAATAATCAAACCAATACCTAGCAGAGTTAATCTTTACATCAGTCTGTTGTAATAGACTACCAGTGAAGTTAGTACGGTGGGCGCCGATATAAACACGTTTGCTCCCTGTCACAAAGCCTGCCGGCGTGGGAGCGCCAGAGCGAGCATCGCCACTAAGCGTGAATTCATTCTGTACAACACCAGCATCAACTTGAACTCCATGAAGTTCTACCGTATAGACGCCCTGGTCGGCGCCGGCGACCTGATAAGAAAGCGGATACTTATCCGGCTTAATCCTGACTGCCAGATTCCAATGGGTATCTTGATAGGCGCCTTCATATAGGTCAGATTCGAGGGAAGGCACGAAGCCGCCGGCGGTTCCAGTAAGAACAAAACGTACGTTATCTGATTCTAATTCATCCCTGACAGCATAAACCTGAAAGTTTGGTGCGTCGGTTGTGTCCCAAGTGGTGTCCGATTCAGTTTCGTTAACCCCATGGACACCAAACAGAGAGGCACTAATTGTATTCGTGTCTGCATAATAAGAAGCGTTTACTGCAATTTTGGTGGGGAAGTCAACATCTATTTCGAAGGTCTGGGCATATCCCCCTGTTAATCTAGTATTGGCAGCAAAGTATCCCGTGGTGTTGGTTGTATCGGTAGGATCTTGGAGTTGATATACTGTTGCGTCAACATTGTCACCAGTATTAAAATTAACAAATCTATCTGCGACTGCTACATTACGACGATTTTCTCTTATTTCATATTCTATATTTGAAGCGTACATGTTGAGCTTAACCAACTCATCATCAATTCCAAAACATCTAATTAAGTTTCTAAAAGACTTTTCTGTTCCTTTAGTTTTGTAGATATACACCAAGTTGTTATAAATGTTCTGGTATATTGTGTTCTTTATTTCTTCTAATGGTTTCTCGTACACTCGATCTTCGCTGCGATCAGCTAATTTCTCTAACACATCCGCATCTATAAACAGATTAGGAGATACTAGACCAGTTGAGGATAATAATTTTTCAGCAAAAGGAAGCGGCTTGTTGCTACCGGTATTGTAGGTTATATTTTTAAGTTGTGAGAGTGACTCTATCTGAAGATGTAGGGTGTCAAAATAACTTGACATTATTTGTGTCAGGTAACGCAGTTGTTCGTGGCCCTCGGCGTCCTCTTCTGTGATCCAAGAGGGTAAAAGATAATACATCGAGGCATTGTTGTTCGCATCGTAGTTGGAACCTGTGAGCTGCAGATTGTTCGATAAAGCCTCTACGTCCGGATGGAATGAATAAATAATAGGATCTTTGAACTCTTTAATAGCGGCGCCGGAGTCTACGATGGCTGATCCTACATTACGAGAGTTGCTTGTATATCCCGTCCAAGCACCGTTTGAAACGCGTCCGGAGAAATCCAATACCACTGAGTCAGTCGTTGTAACTCCAGTGATGCCCTCATTAAACTTATAGTAGACGCCCAAATCTGTATTGACCGTCTCGGTCGTAGTAATAAATGGGGTGGGGTCATCGTTGGTGCCTCCCCCGATCTGAGTAAACCAAAATCGTCCGATATCACGACCTGTGCGCTGTGATTTCCAGTACCGGAATTCATCCAGAGAGCCAGACAGTTTACCCGCGGTGGCGGCGATGGCAGCCGAGCTAGTTGGAGAAGAAATCAAAGCACCCACATATGCGCGCAGGGTGCCGGTGACCTCATTAATCCCAACTGTCCCCAATGTTACAGTGTTATTCAGGGTACCATCAACATAAAAATCAGAATTTATTCCGGATGACCCCGACTTAAGAGTAAGGGCGTAATGATGCCAGTTTCCATCTGTGACCGTTTCGCTGGTAATATTGCTATCAGCAATCGATTGCATTTCAAAACCTACGGTACCAGAGAATACAGTCGCACGGAAGCAATCGGCGCCGGAGGCACCAGTTAGTTCTAGCCTAAAGCGCCCATAAGATGTTGATCCTGAGGTTTCGCCATTCCAAAGATCGAATATAACTTCTTTTTCTGTTTTCGTAAGATCAAACGCATCTTTCTTCAGCCAAAATTCTACGGAGGCTCCGTTATCCTGCAGATCAAATTTTAAATTGCTTTCACGGTTCTTGTTCGTTTCGTAAACATTAGATCCCGTAAATTGAATTGCGTAAGAGGCGCCTGTATCTGAATTGGGGTGCGGTCCGCCCTTCAGATATATGTACTCAGGAGTGGCAGGGAGACCATAGCCATCTGTAAGTGTGGAAGAACCATATCCATCAGCTGAGAAATTAATATAGCCGTTTGTGCGCGGGTAATCTTTCTCGAAGATATGAAGGTCTAAGTAGGTAGAGTTATTCTCCCACTCTATCTTCTCTTTCAGGGAGCCATCATACGGATAATCCTCATAAATCCTCTTTAAGGCTTGACTATAATATTCGGCCGCGGAACCATAGCGAGCAAAATTCCCAGGTAGAGAATAATCTACTCGCGGGATGAAGCGTTCTTCGCGGATGATGTCTTGCTCATGATACCCAACCGACTCTATCTCAGAAGCTATTTCTTCTGCTGATTTGTTAGATAATGCTTGGAGCGAAGCCGCTTTATTAAAATAGTCTTTTAAGCTCATATCCTAAATATCATTCAACTCTAAATTTAAACGTTTGTGGTTGTTCTTGCCAGGTGCCTATGCTATCGTTATAATAGGATAATTTAATTTCATACATGTAACCGCCTTGAAGCAGTGACATGTCAAAATCAAAATAATTTCCATCCTTATCGTAGGACAAATACGTACTATAATTCGACCCAGTTCCATACTGAACAGCTGTATAATTATCTGTCACGCGTGAGATGGAGTAAGATGCACTGGGGATTATATCCGTTGGGTTATTAGAGGTTGCCTTAACATAGATGGTTGGGTTCCAATTGCGATCACGAACGAAGAATCGAAATCTCGCTTTATCGGACGTAGTATATGACTTTTTAAGGTTCTTGCAACTTGTAATCCTCGTAAACGTGGGAGCAGCCTCATAAGTAGGCATCTTCTCAGGATAAGAAGATCCAGTAAAATATTGAGTAGTACCGCTATGCCAAACATCATAAAGAACTTGCAAAGGAGTTGCGGCTGCTGTTATGGCTAATGAAGCCGAATAAATACCAGTACTTACATAACCGCCGGTTAAGTTTAAATTACCATCATAGAGTGTTAATGCAGTTCCCGTAGGAGCAGTCGACCCAGAATACAGTGAAACCAATATCCCCCCAGTACCCACTGCAGGAATATTAACCAGACGTCCTCTAATATAATTATAGAGATAGAGGGTGTTTAAGTTATCGGCGGCAGGAGCTAATGAGCTAGAATAATAAAAGTTTTCGCGGTCATCGGATACCCTAGAATCCCAGCGCGCTTCGATGGTTGGGCGCTTAAAAAAGAATTCACTCGAACGAGAGAAGAATTTCTTTATGTAATAAGAGTCGCGGGCACCCTGGGGATTATTTATTAAAACAGAGGTGTCTTGACCGGTAGAGCTGGAGAAGTACCCCTCTTGGCTAGCAGTTAATCGAATTCCAAAACCGTAGTTTTTAATAACCCCGGGTGAGGCTGTGGTGTCAATATCAGTTATCCACTGTTCAACAATCTGACTTACGTCCAATTCTATATCTTCATACCCCTGATCAAAGTAAACGTTGTAGTTCGAAGCGGTCAGGTAATCTCCTCCAATAGAAGTCCATGACGTATTCGAGTTTGGCTTCATCCAGTTAGAAGAACCCAGGTCCTTATACTCATCCATATCCAGCCCTGTGCCTTCCACCCAAGATTGGGAAATAGGGGCAACAACTAGATTAAACGACTGAGGCAGTGTGAAGGGTGTCTCGGCATTGTGCATTTTAAGGTGAAACGACATGCTGCCGCTGCTCGGAAGCACACCAGCAGTACGATCCGTGACGATTGATTCAATTGGGAATTTTATAAGGGCGCGGGATAACTCCTGGGTCTGCCCTATAACGGAGCCCGAAGACTGCCCATAAATGGAAAATATTGCCATCGAGTCCGCGTACCCCATATTAGAGCCTGTGCCGCGGGTGGACAAGCCGGCTTCGAATGCATTAGTTATGGTTGTGTCCGCACTAGCGGTATATCTTAAAATGGCCACTATCTTATAGATCCTTTAATATCAACATTTGGAAACTTGAGTTCAAATATAATTCTTTCATTTGCAACGATCATATTACCGTCTGCAGATAAGTTTCCGTAAACATCATAATTACTATTTGAGTATAACCCTCCGGTCTTTTCTACGATTTCGACGCTATAAACATCCAAAATACCCTTAACCTTTTGAAGCTCTCGATGAATATCCGTTATTTGAATAGATTCTCCTATATCAAACTGATTGGCGTTATAAAAGTTTACCAATTGTCTATTAGCTCGATTAATAACAGTATATCTGCTACTATTCGCGTCGAGACTTATAATATAGTTAATCCCAAAATTAACAATTTCGGTGTCTAAAATATCAACCGTATCGTTAATCATTTTATATTGTGATATCCAAGTTTTAAGGTTATTTTTTAATACAGTATTGGAGGGTGTCAGCTTTCCGCTGCTATCCTTAGAAACAACATACAGATTCAAATTCCTCTGCGAGTCTTTAAAATCTTTCACTATCTGTGCCCTATGGACAGCGCCAAATTTTCCAGGCATCCCATATATAATAGCTTGATAATCCTGAACGGTTACGGCGCGGTTCTGGGCTGCAAAGTACGACATTGTGCGTTGCTTGATTTCTTCGGAAGATGGCATCGATATATTTCCGACAAAGGGAGCTTCGTTAGTAAGCTCCAGGGAACTCTGGACACTGTTGCGGGTTGCCAAACTTAAAGTTGCTTGTTGCGAAAACTTGAAAGATGGCGATTGAGGCACGGTAATAGTTCCGATGGCAGCATTGACATCACGACCAGTATTATATCGATAGTTTATTCGTAGTTTTGTATTTGCCGGAGCTACTCCAAACTTATCCGTACTGATAAGTTTTACTGGGTCAAAGTCTAAATCACTAATATAATTTTTGCCATTTAAATCTAATATCAAGTCAGATGGGTCTAATACAGGATTACTCAGTAACTCTGAGTCTGATCCGTAACCGAATTGCAAGAAGGATTCATTTCCGCGTTGTTCGAGTACAAACCGGCGAGGGACAGGCACCGCTTTCAATAAGTTGGGAACAGTGGAACTATTAGTTCCACCATTACGAATTGCTTTATAAATAATGTTTTGTGATAGATTCTCAACCTGATAATATTGATGACCTTCGGTATCTGTTACACTTAGAACATCTGTGATATTAATTCTTGAAAGTGGTACTTTTAAAAATCTCTGGAATTCGCCGACAGTGACCTCCTCTGTGCTGGTGCGTCCGGACATGGCTCTGCCTAAAGCGCGAATAATGTACGATTGTGGGGCTCCAGTGGTGGAGTTTGCGGCTGCTACAACAACTTGATTATTGATCGAAGCAAAGTTGACATCTTCCAGAAGTGTGTAAAGTCCTCCGGCTGAAGATGCAAAATCTGAACCTGCGCGTAAAGTTGGTGCAAAATCAAGGTCAGGACCGGCGCCTGCAGACGCCACTGGAACCTTAATATAAAAAGTTAACGTACCAAATGACGCTGGGCTTGCCGGGAGGCGGAAGCCAAACTGACGAGAGAGGCTCACTACATTGTCATACTGGATTGCTGTATCAAGGAAGCCCTCGTTTGCCTGATAATCAACATAAAATGAAAGAATGTCTCCGATATAGGAAACAGTATCCAGCATTAAAGAACCAAACGATGCCTCGCTAAAGTCTTGATAGGTGTTGGGATAATATCTTTTGGCGTATGTTTCGAGATCCCGGCGGATGGAATCGAAGTCGCGGCTGGTATAGTTTATGGCTTGTTGTTTCTTGGGCATTAATATAACTCCACCAATAATTAGTTCTCAAAATCAATTTGAAGCATAGTTGTCTTGCGCAGGGGCACAATTGTAAAATGTATCCACACCGAGATGGTGGACGGAAAAAGGTCTGGGTTGTCTTCGGGTACTTTAAAGTCGATCTTATTAATCTCGATATAGTCCATATATCTTTTTGTTTGGGCTAAAATTTTATCATTTATCTCACCGTATACTGCTGGGGAATTCATCTCAAAGAAATATGTTTTTAGCCCTATCCCGAAATCTGGATTCATAACACGTTCGCCAGGCGCGGTCAGCAGCAACATCTTAAAATTTTGTCTGGCTAACTCAACATAATCTGTTATGAGCCCATACGGACCGAATTCGTCGCTTTCCAAGAGTGGTAATCTAACTGCTATTCCTGAGGCCATCTTATTGTTTTCCCTTTATTATAACTAGCATTCGCTAGGCGGAGTTTCCTCGCTGACATCTATGATATCGTCACCCAGTTCATCAGGTAGTTCTCTCTTAAGTAGCATCAACAGCAAATATAATAACCCTAGAGGTGTTATAGGAAGCATAAATATTCCCGGGACAGTTCCTTTAAAGTCAACCCCCTGGTAACTGATACGTGGTGTTAACTGTACATCGTCCATACCGGGAGGTCTGGGCGCGTTCGCAACAGCTTCGTCTAAACCCTTTTGGAGTCCACAAAGCAACAGTTTCATAGCGCCTTCGCCGGTGATACCCGGCGCAATCCCCGGAACGGTCGAGCCTTCGGGGGCATTCGGTGCCGGATTCGGTAGTGGACCTTTAAGAGGTGTTAACACCGGAGACTTTTCGATTGCCTCTCCCATTGCATAGAACGCAGTACCTGTTATAGTTTTAATCAGTTTAGAGATTGCAATGTGTGGGTCTACCAATTCAGCCAGAGAACGAAGGATCTCGATAGGTGTTTCAATAAGCATTCTTAAAATAAAGTCTCTTGCTGAAAGGCTTAGATTATCAAACTGTGGAGTGTCAGGACCTGGAGGAGGCAATGCGCGTTGTCGTGGGGAAGGAGTATGATTATTTTGATTGGCTATAGTATCTTTAAATATGTCAATGCAACGGAGTTTCGGCGCTAGAAAGCGACCATCAGCTTGTGGAAACTGCGAATCCGTTAAATAGAAATTGTATAGTATAGGAATAAAAGTTATTAATTCGGAATTGAAAGCTTTCTGGAAAAAGTCCTGATATGTCGGGTCGGCTGATATAGCTGCAAACTCAGTATCTGTTATAGAAGAAGAGGTGTAAGTTTCCAATTGTTGTGTGAAGAGAGTATCCCCTGTAGAAATTGTTCCTATAGTTGTTTCTGCGTCCAGTTCCTTTAATACATACCTGTGGAGGGTGCCCTCCTGGGTGCCGAGATGAAAGCGATTCTTCTCTTTTAGCGCTGCGGCGGCGCGATGCGCATCGTAAAACAAGCCGGAATCGTCGTCGCCGGTATCGGTTGTACCGTCGGGGCTGAGGGAATGTGCCGCTGCTACGGGGGATTCGTACGGTAAGTAATACACAATACGATATTTAATACGAAGATTGTCAAAACGAAGAGGTCCTGATGAGTCAAGCTCTCGCCCGGGGATTAATCCCCTATTTATCCAGGATCCTGGGACTAAAACATCCTTAAAAATACTAGTCTCCATTCCATATGCTGAGCCGCTAGTGTCTGTTAAGACAGGTGGTGTGTTTGCTAGTATGAGCGCGGCGACTTCCGGCTTTGAAAGTCCAGTTGCCATGGTGGACATGGGTCGAACATCATCCCATACCGCAACTCTTTCTAGCGCGAGCTTTCCATATCCCAAGTTCATATTATTGTTTATATATTCAGATAGTTCTCTCCTAAGCTCGTCTCGATGATGCCTGACACTCCCCGGCGCGCCGCCGAGGAGACGATAGCTAGGAGTTGCGGTTTCCGAATTAACATCTAGATATATTCTACCTCGCAATTTGGCGCCCCCTAACCAAGAAGGCTGCACCGTTAATATATCTTCAATGAAAATTCTATCTGTAGATTTCGATGTTGAGCCCGGGGTTGTTTTTGCCAACGCATTCGCAACAGCTGTGCGTGACTGAGCGACACGAAGCATAACCATATAGTCGATAATATCCGGCATATTTTCAGATGTGAAAGAAACATCTGAGGCAAATACTATATCGCCGAGAGCATCTTTAAGCCCTCCCGTTCCAGTTTTAGCGGTGCGCGTGATCTTCTTGTTCATATATTTTAGAATTGTTTCTGAAACGAGAGGCTCTCTATCTAAAAGAGCAGTCATCTGATTTCGAATGGTTGAAGCCAGCAAACCTTGAACAGCTTCCGATTCCATAAAACTTTTTATATTAAACGCCGATAGTACAAAGATATTCTTAATTACGAATTGAGCAATGTGAATCTGAATTAACAACATAAAGACACCATAACGTATAACATCTCTTATTTTTGCGCCCATGGGATTGATTTCGCCAGGGGTTGACTCATCAAAACACAGTGCATCAAGCATTTCGTCTTGTAATATTGCCAGAATGCCGTCGGCATCTAGAAAATCGGCGACGTCTTCCGGTAAACAATTTGCATTATCGTGGAAAAAGTTAACTTTATCCAGTTTATCAGTTGTAAAGATTCCTTCTCTCTGGATATAATCAAATGTGTTTTCTACCAAACCCGTGAATGCGCCGGGAAACAAAACACTTTCAGCTTCTCTCGTATATTGGTTTCTTCTAGTATCGTTTAGAGATATATCTTCGAATTCAACTTGACTTATTAGGGGATCTGAGAATATGCTGACATATGGGTTAACATCCGACGTATTGGTATACCCGGAGCTAGGTAATGATGAGCCCCCGATATCAAAATCAGCATCTACATAATTTGAGGAAATAAGGGTCGAGTTTAAGGTAATATCAACAAAGTTGGATGTTTGTCCAGTACTATAGGAAGGATAACTAATTGAAATCGTGTCAGCTTCCGCGGTGGTCATAGGACGCAAGTAAGCATTACTTCCTGATTGTTGAAAATACCGCTGCTGGGAGATCGTTAGAGCGCGCAGGTCGTCTCTTCCGGTCTGATCGATGGTACCAGCGCGGTCTGCGTCCCATAAAACAGCGTACGCGCTTTGATTGTCTGCGTCCCACTGATAAGGGCTTGGAGAACCAACTGGCTCAGTATATTCACTATCCCCTGGTTGGTAAAAATCCCAAATCTTTCCTCGTGGCGCGCCAGAGGACTGATTCGTACTTCCCAGCATGAATGTCAATTGCATGTTCTCGTAGCCATAGAGGGGCGTGTTGGTTCCGTTAGAAGAGAATCGAGGACCCGCTGAGACTTTGTTAGTGTGTGCTGACGTGAAGACCGCGGTATTGGGGAGGTAATTATTCCATTTATGCGCGAATTTACGGGGGAACTGATAGGTGACAGCGGGTGATGAGCCGGATTCGTCTTCCGAAGCATTCGAGAGAATTTCTGACATGTCAGTAATACCGTTGATGAACTCGGGATCGTTCACCATCTCTACCAGGATTTTCATCACTGTATCAAATACCTCCACAGCCGTATCAGCCTCGGTCCCCAAGATATCTGCCAAGTCTAAATTACAACTTTCAAGATCAGCCAGATGATCCGAGATGGTCTCAAATACGTCGGCAACCTTCTTTAATACATCCTTCGCATCTGTATCCGTTTCAGTGGTCAATTGTGCGCCTCCGGCGGCCTCGACGTTTTGATTGACTGAGATAGTTCCCGGGGTTGAGGCAAACGTTGGCTCTTTAAGAATCGAGGTGAGTGAACTGATAGAGTTCACAAACTCCATCTCCACCACTTCAACAATATTATTTAACAAACTTGGAATGGTATCACTGACTAGTGGGTTTCTTATATAATCCGGGCGCTTAGGGCAATCTAAGTTGATCTCGGCTAGTGGATTGGTTAAATTGATACCATTCTCAATCATATCTTGCAAGATCTGGTTGATTGCATCGGGGGCGGCTTCTTCTATTAAACATATATTATCATAATTTAGGTTGTAAAGTTCGTTGGCTATCTGGTTGCAAAATTCTGTTATGTCGGTAAATCGAGATATATCAGCAAAAAATCCCAAGATGGCGCCATGGCTATTCAGGGTATTTCGTACCTGGATGTCTTCGTATGCTAAATTGAACCTTAAGATTTTTTCTAATGTCTCATATGTCACCTCGGAGCGGCTAGTAAACAAAAAGCAGATCTCCATTGAACTCAAAATAGACGATACAGCACTAAGATATTGCTGCATCTGTTCGTCGGACAACCCTCTTTTTGCTGCAATTTGGGTCAGCGGTCCCGGACCGACGATGCCCGGGGAATGATCCACCAAGTCAGCCATGTCCGTGGCGCCGTAGTCTTCAGCGCGAGGATTTGATAGTTTGCACAGCTCTGATATGAGCTTAGCGAGACCCTTAACAATCTCCAGGACAGCCTTCTGGAGTGAGTCGATCATTGCTTTAAGCATCTTTTTCCATAATTCGCCATCGATAGTATAAATGCCTTTCAGCTGTTTCTGTATAGATCCCAAAGAGGGAACAGTAAGTCCTACTCCATTATCTGAGGGTTCCATATACAGTTGCATCCCAACAGTATTGATTGCGTTTGCAGCTGCCCCAACGACGCGAGAGATGGCTGTGGGGAGTCCGAAAGTACGGCAGAGCAGTGCTTCCTTAACAAGTTGATCAATCCCGATGGATCTCAGGAGCATGTCTAGCTTGGAGCCCTTTTTCACTCCCGGCATTGAACCATTTAGGAACGAGTTGATTGTCTTCACCACATCTGCACTGGTTTTGAGGGCTTTTTTCTTATTAGCCATGGCAACTTTCTTATAGACCTCTGGGTTCTCCCGTACCTTTTCACGCAGCTCTTTCAACTGCGCCGGTGACAATGAGGCGACGAAGCCTTTTTCTATTTTCTTTGTTTCGGATAAATCAATAAGACCCATTTCTGCAGCTGCTTTAATATATTCATTATTGATATTGAGATCTGCAGCCGATGGAAGATCTGGTATTACCCAGTTATCCATGTTGGTAACTCCGAAGTCGGCGGGATTTGAATCCCGATAAAAATCAGTAAAAGAAAAGGTTGTCTGGTTAGCCCAATCAGGTGTGGCGGTGTTGCCCAGGGCGAAGTCTGATAAAGATCCAAAAAAGTCTGCCTGCTTGGAGGCTGTTTCTGCTTCTTCTTCAGCTCTCTCATCAGCACGAAGTATGCTCTCTCTTGATTTAAGGATAGCTAAAGTGTTTCCATCTCTAAACGCATTATTATACTTAGAGTTTGAGAGATACCCAATCTTTAAAACGAACTCTTCAACACCCGTCGAGGGGTGTCCAACTGAGTATTCTATGATGCCAACGGCAGGTGCTTCTCGTGGCGATCCAGGCGCGGTATTTGCAGGATCATAGCCTGGTGGAGTGCGAGTGCCAAAGGTGATACTAAAATTACCAAAAATTCTAGAGCCACTATATCCCTCCGGTGCGAAGGCGCTAAGGTCTATATCATCCATGGGAGGATTGCCAGCAGCAAACTTCGCTCCAGTGATTTCCTCCAAGATGCTGGCCAATATAACACCATTTAAAATCTGAGGGATTGTAGAGCGCACTGATTCGAAATCAACATCGACTGGCATAATGCCAGCTGCCAGCTTCCCGGATTGCTGTGCAAACCGGTTTAGAATTTCATCAAATCTGATACTCTCTTCTGAGTATGTTTCTAGTGATAACTGGAGAGTTTTGCCTAAAGTATCGATACCCTCGTCATGGTTAAACTGTACCAGGGATTCTCCAAACGGCGGCAAAAGACCCAAGATCTCCAAAATTTCCCTTATTTCGGATGGGTCTATGACGCTTATCTCTAAACCAGTGGGAGAATCCAGGGGCAAAAGGTGCACCTTGTCGTATATTTTATCAGTGGGATCAACTCCTACCTTTAATATCTGTATTTGTTCATTAGTAAGCGATAATTCTAAAACGCTTATGTTGCCGATAATAATGCTTTTATTCTCCGACTGTAGTTGGGGGTCAGTGGGGTCATAATAGCCGATAGAAAGAGCATTCTGGACCATAGTTCGAACTGTTTGATAAAAATTGAATTGGTCTGTTGTCTCAACCAAAGTGGCGTCTCTCAAATAAATATAATATTCTGGATAGTAGTGAAGTATAAATCGGTCTGTTAGAATCTGGCTTATTGCTGCAGCATTAGTAGACAGCGCTGCAGCGTCCTGAATCTTATCATACGTGATTTTTATCTTTACCGAGTCGTCGGACAGATTATAAAACGGAATATCCATTTTTGCCGATCGGTAGCCCGTTTTCTCGTCAATAGGTCCAACTAGGTTATATCTGGCTGGTTGACTCGGGATGGGTATTTCTATGCCTGGCATTTATTCATTATCCATTAATTGGTGGTGTTATACTCACTTAAGATGTACTTTGTACCCACGCAGTCTTCGTTGTCACCGATGTCGATGAATTTAATTCCGCCCGGGGTCATCAGGTATTCTAGGATCAATTGATTGTATGCAAAATTATTGAATTGTATTCCCACGTCTACATTGGTGACATTATTGATCAAAGTAGAAATTGACTTTGGCAGAGTCTCCGCAAAATCTGGTGCGCTGCTAGACCCCAAGAATGCGCCATGGTGAGTGTGCTTCATTAGCGCTCCGAATAATTTACGATTTTGCTGCACGTACGTTCCCACAATGGACTGAGTTTTCTGTACCTGTTGAATAAGCGTCACCAAAAACTCTGTCAATGCTTGACCCCTGACCAAGGGTTGTTGTCCACCCCGTCCGTTCATTGCCATCAGGTCAATCCCGTATATAGACTTAATGCCATCATCCAGTATGGCGCCCTGGGAGTTCATATTATCGGTACGAGTGACAAGCTTTATATTCTCCCGGGCGACCATTCTCACTGTATCCGCTTTCATAACTACAGTCGAGCGCGGCTGGTTGGTGCTAGTGTTACCAACAACACCGGGATTAATCCGGAAATACCCATCAGGATCTGAGCGTTGGCTAACATATACTCGAGCGGCGTCCGCAACGAAGTCAGTATTTGCCTTCTTTATAACACCCCTTTTCTTGGTTCGCTTGCCGGCAAAAAACCCTTTGCGACCGGCGACTATATCAATTGCGCCGCAGTGGCTCGCATGCTGACCGCCGAATCCAGAAGTGACCCCACCTTCTCGGTCGCGTCCATACACTATAAAAGCGTTACCTTGGCTAACAACCTTTTCCCATGGTGCTGCTTCAAATTCCGGGACGTCAAAATCTAACAGAGTGTTGGTGCCATAGCCGAGCCATTCTATCCGGGCATCTTCTGAAAGTGAATCATAGTAAGCGCGCTGAGCGTTTGTCATAGCGCTGAGATCTATGAGTGGACGGCTTTTTTGTGGTGTTGGATCTGTCATTATGTTGTAGTACCAGTCGATACTATTCTACCCGCCTTTTTTAAAACAACAATGTAGGCACCCAGATTGTTATAATAACCAGAAGCATCTACCGAGAGAGTTATATTCGTCTTTAGCGTATCGCCGATATTGCCGCCTGCCAAGAAGGCTGTGTTCGATGTACCCGGGGTACCTGGGTCAATCTTATACACTACATCGCCGTGTGTAGCTTTTGGGTTCTTGGGGTCATCGCGGAGTTTTACGAAAATATCCCCCACTTGAGCTTTAATTTTTCCAGCTCCAGATGTTTGGAAAAGAGACCATCCCCCCTTCTTTCTTTTCGCCGAGACGGCATAATCGTAATGCGAGAAAGATTTTGGAAATTCGGGGTCGACCTGATTCATTACATACGAAATAAACGCAGCACTCCACGGCACACTGGGTGACTGCGTTTGCGCTAAATTATCCCAATATGCTTTAAGACGGGGCGCAACTTCGGTGTCCGTCTCTACCTTTCCGTCCCAGTGAGAAACCTCAGCGTTGACTGTGGTCCGGATGGTGCCGGGGTTAGGAGGAGCAGAAGACTCGATTACCTGACCTTCCTCGGCTCGTGGTGTTCCGTCTAATAGTTGCACGATTGCGGATCGCTCTATGGGCTTCGGTTCGTTCTGCGACCATATATCTTGCAAGCTCATCATCATGCCGGTCATGTCTCCCCACCCTAAATCTATTACTGGACCTTCCTGTACAATTCTACCCCCCTTCAAGTGATCGTCGGAATGGTAATCTAATTGGACCAGCATCCCAATCGGTAGTGCTTGTGTGGCGTTGACTGCATCAAAATCCGGATAATGTAACAGTATCGGGTCGCGATATGATATTGGATACGGAAGAGGATTGAGTATGATGTTAACCACCTTATAAATATTGAGACTTTCAAAAGTATCGTCAAACCCCTCCCAGCCAACCAATTCGCCTTCGACCGCGCTGGTGGGGATCCCGGGGACGACTGCCTTGTTGGCGGCGATGGGGCTCATGTTGTTCGCCGCGCGTACGCTGACAATAATCCCCGGATATAATCCCGGGAGTCGATTTTTGGCGTACGCCATCGTGACCGCACTGTACAAATAATCATAAGAACTATCTCGTATAGGGTCGCCAGCTTTGGTTTTAGTTGTTTCTGGCGCTGCTGCGGCATTATAAGTCAAGTCTTTAAAATCAAAAGCCATGATTACTCCTCTAGTGACTCATTTAGCAAATCATACAATTGCTCTTTATCGTCCGCAGTTAATCCAAGCTGACTGGAATTTTGTTTTTGAAGTAGTCCGGTAAGTTTAACCATTTGTTCATTAGAGCGTTGGAGGTTTTCTACGTATTTTGCTGCTATAGATCCGAGTTCGCGTCGGGCTACATCCGAGGTTTTCATATCGCTGATAGCATCCATGAGCAGCGATTTGGCCATGGCGCGGTCTTCTCGAATATTTGTTGTCGATTCTTCTATGTAATCTTCTAGTTTTAGATTTCGCCGCTTTCCCATTTGTTTTTAAATACCTTATATCTTTTTCTTAACTTGTTTAAGTTATTCACAACTTGTTTGGTGTTAAGCCCAGTGATCTCGCGTAGATATAAATAAATAGCCTTTTTATTAAAAATTTCTATTGTATCGGCTGAATCTAATAGAATACGCACAGCCATCAAAACCTTTTTTTCGTTTTCTTTGAGCATAAACGTATTCCAGGTATCAATCTCCTGATTCAGTGATTGCCAGAATTCTAATTCTGTTCTTTTTTCTTCGTATGTCGGACTCTCAGATACCAGGTCCTCATCTAATTCATTTAGAATATCTTCCATGAAAACTTCAGTTCGATTTCTTTTCTGAGTTTTTTTGACTTTATGAATAAACCAGTTTTTTGTTACAACAGAAAAATAAGAAAATGCCTTTGATCCCTTATTAGGATCGTATTTATTTAAAATGGTGGTAAGCCAGACCTTACAATCATCCTTAAGATAATCAATGTTTGGAAGAGTAGTAAATCTATAGGTATAAATTATCTTGTCAACCATCTGATCGAATGCTGGCTGAATATATTCTATATACAGCTTGGTACGGAGACCGAGATCATCTGTATTAGCATATTTTACAATTGCATCTTCATGCACTTTTGTAAAGTAGTGGTTCTTTGTTCTTGCTCTACGCTTCTTCTTCGTCTTCAATGTCATTTAATTCATCCTCTAATTCTTCGTCTATTGTCGGCTCAAATATTTCTCTAAAATTTTCTATTTCTGCATTTACTTCTTTTATCCGAATGATCAATTCTTGTACCATCGGCTCCCCATGATAACTGTCCATGCTGTAAAGCGATTTGACAAATACTTGGAATGCTTTTACTGTAAGAAAAAGATCGGATAGATTCTCTGAGATAAACAGGAACTTTTTAAGGAGCCCAATAAGATACCACCCCAATAATATGTTTACTGATAAAGAAACAATAATTGTAAGTGTTAACATTATCGATCATTCTCAAGTTGTTGTTTTTGTTGAGATAGGTGTTCCTGAACCTCTTTGATGTGACTCTCCGTTAAATCGCCAATTTTATGTTTCACTGTGGTGTTTCTCTTAGTAGTAAATGAAGTTAGAACTTTTACTAACGATTTTGGCGCGGCGCACAATGTACAGTCTGTGACTGTCTCATCAAATAAGTGGAATATATCTAGATGCTTATTACAACTCGTGCACCGGTATGAATATCTTGGCACGTATTCCTATTCGTCGTCAGGGAAGGCATGTTTTACGCCTCTGAGAGATACAACCGGCGGGTTGTTAACTACTAGCTCGCCGTTCTTGCCTCCCCATCGCTTCGAGTCCGGACCTTTATCAAAGTCCATGCTGGCCAGAACAGGAACGATGTCGCTCTGCTCCATTAATGATTTTTGAAGAGCCATCATTAGGGCTCCAATTGCTTGATTAGATAATTTCATTTTATTCTCCTTTAATTAATTGTAAATCAGCGTCATACATCATAGCTGCTAGTTCTTCAAACGAAACCTTGGGCTCCCAACCTAGGTGACGCTTAGCCTTTTGGGCATCTCCCAGCAGATATGGTACTTCGTGAGGTCTAAAATAGCGCGCGTCTATCTTTACATAATCCTCATAGCTTCCGAGACCTGCATATTTAAAAACAGTGTCTAGGAACTCGCGCACAGTGTGCGATTCACCAGTAGCTACAACGTAGTCATCTGGCTTCTTTTGCTGTAGCATCAACCACATCGCCTCGACATAATCCCCTGCAAATCCCCAATCTCGTTTGGCGTCTAGATTGCCTAAATGTAACTCTTCCTGTAATCCCAATTTTATACGGGCTGCCGCTAAGGTGATTTTTCTTGTTACGAAGGTTTCGCCGCGGCGCGGTGATTCGTGATTGAACAGAATGCCACTAGACGCATGCATGTTGTATGATTCTCTATAGTTTCTTACTAGATTGTGAGCAAATAGTTTGGCACAAGCATAAGGAGACGCCGGCATCATCGAGGATTCCTCTGTAAACGGAACTAAAGGATTATCTCCATACATTTCAGATGAGGAGGCTTGGTAAAATCGTACGTCTGGTACTATTGCGCGGCAGGCGTTCATCAGCCGCAGCGTGCCCATTGCGATGGAGTCTACTGTTTCTTCCGGAACATCAAAAGATACCCGGACATGCGATTGTGCAGCTAAATTGTACACCTCATCCGGTACGTACCGTAGCATAAGGGAATAGAAAGAGGAGGGGTCGTGTAGGCTACCATATTCTAGAACAAAATTCGGATGTGCATATATCCCATCGACTCGCTCGGTGTTGATGAGAGAGGTGCGGCGCTTTATGCCTACAACCCTATACCCCTTATCTAATAGAAATTCTGCTAGATAAGAGCCGTCTTGCCCAGTAACGCCTGTAATGAGTGCTGTTTTCATCAAATTCCTCTCACTTGTGGATAGTTTATTTTAAACCATTTGCAGCTCTTTATTAAGCCCGCTTTTAGAGGAGTATAGTCTTCCACCTTCCATCCCAAATCGAGCAACTTTTTATTACTACTGGGTTTTCGAACTTGACCAGTTGGCTGAAACGTGTCCCAAATAATTTCCCCATCATACTCTAACAACTCACATAAAATATTTGCCACTTCTTTGATGGAGTGTTCTTCTGTGTTCCCTATATTAATAGGTGTTGCCTCATCGTAGTTCTTGGCAAGAAAAAGCAGAATACTAGCAATATCGGGGGCATAAGTAAATTCCCTGAGGGCAGAACCGTCGCCCCAGCACATAACAAATGGTGCTTCTTTTAGTTTAGCTTCCCATATTTTTCTCATCAATGCCGGGATTACATGCCCATCTTGTAAATTGTAGTTATCGTTCTCCCCATATAGGTTATTGGGGATTGCTGTAATAAAATTACATCCGTATTGCTGTCTATATGCGCGGGACATAACATCGACCATTCTTTTGGCATATGCATATCCGAAGTTTGAGTGGTGGGGCACACCAGCATGCAACTGATCTTCAGTTAGTGGATAGGTAACATAGGGGGCGTCGGGGTATATACACGTAGAAAGAAGCGAAATAAGCTTACTAATACGCGCATTGTGGGCTAAAGACATGACATATTGGTTTAGTGTGTGATTCTCGGAATAAAAGTCCGCTACAAAATTCGTGTTAGCTTTAACACCGCCAACGCGGGCTGCCAAGTGGATCATGCATTCCGCGCCCTCAACATGGTCCATCGAATGCGCCAATGTCATCAGTTCAGATCTTGTCGGGTAAAATGCTGTGGGTACGACCTGTTTCATCGCAGTGCCCACCATACCTGAACCACCAGTAACAACCATCATCGAATTAAAAATTCCCCTGTGTCAGGTCTGCGTATGCAACAGATCCCATGTCGTCCATCTGATTAAAGAAATCAACTGATAGTTGTGTGTTTACTGGAGAAATGGGGGGACAGAACAACGCAGGGGTGGTCACTTTACGCTCCCATGTAAACACCTCTTCAACATTAGACCCGTCTATTAAATCTAATACTCGTGTTCCAACAGTAGGAAGCGTTCCGTGCTCGACACACCATTTTAGACCTGGTAACGTGCGCATGCTTCCTGTGATGATTTTTATGTTTCCCAGGTCACTATTGACGGTATAAGACACATGACTCTTGGCGTCAATGCCCGCTTCTTCCATTCGTCCCGGGATAATAGAAACGAAATCGGCGCCATGTGATGCTGCAAATAGTGCTGTCCCCACATCTGCAACGCCCGTTACATTGATCTTAACATTTTGCTTATGCCGCATGGCAATCTCTAAGGCACTCTTATAGGGAGGGATTTTAATTCCCATTTTGGTTGTCCCATCTGAAAATGTATCAACCAATTGCACCCACTCTCGGAACAGATCCTCCGTAACATTAGAGTTGGGAAACTGAATGTGTACTAGACCCTTGTCATCACCTCTTATTTTTGACACAAGCTCACACAGCTTTCGTGCTCGGGCGCCCCACTCGGCAACCGTCTTATCACCAACCTTATGGAACGCGTTAGGATTGGTTGTGATACCGGCTATATTTTCTGGTGACACAAAATCCTTAATTTGATTCCATTTCTGCTCGATGTAGTTCTCGTCTGCAGTATCTAAAAGTAATTCAAACATTCTTTCTCTCCTCCTTATTGAGAAATTCCAAAGTATCATCCCAGTTCTCAAACCTATATCCTTTATCGTCAATAAAATAATCCACGTGAGGTTTTGCAAATAAAAGTTCGTCAAAGGGGACTTCCCATTTTTGCAACCATTCCGTGAGTTTTTTAGAATGGGCGGCTATAATCTTGCCCTCAGTGTTGTTATAGGTTCTCATGCCGCGCGCTGTATGAATAACAATGTAGTATCCTCGATCTTTAAGGGACTGAAGGGTGTCCACTGCACCTGGCATTGGCTTTACGTCGTAGTAATCCTGCCCTGCTAGTTTATTTTCACAGATGGTGCCATCCATATCAACACAAATTCTCATTTATTACCTCGTTTAATGTTTTAATGCCAGTCAGATACATGGCCTGCTGACGATCGAAGCTATCATAATGCCGTGCACACATACCTATAAAAATTAGCCCCTCGATCAGCTTGACTTTCCTAAGCATGTTTGGGCTCATCTGCATATGTTGCAAAAATAGCTTCTCGCACATTTCCTTGTTAACAGAATCAATAAGCTTCAACGTAAATTTATTTGAGCCTGGTTCAGTATTTTCAACCTTAAATCGATCATAAATGAAAAATTCATAGCCGCCGCTTATAGAGTGACTCAATTTGGCATAGTCATATAGACTTGACCCAAACACTCCTTTTATTCCAAACGCGCCGCGGGGGTCAATGAGGCGCAATATTGAATTTGATTCGGGATGTTCGCCCAATAAAATATTAGAAAAACACATATCCCCATGAATCACATTGAAAACCTTTTCTTCTTCTATAAGCTCCTTCACCTCGCCTAAGATCTCCTCCCAAATAGAATTAAAATTTCTATATTCTTTTCCATTAATCTCTAAAACAGAAAAGTTAGCTAAAGAATCAAAAAAAGGAAAGTCATTTCTAAGGTTATCATACTCTTTTAAAGTCTTGTCAACAAACATGGAAGTACAAAACGTCCGAATGTGATCATCAGAATAGGATGCAGTTGTTTTTTTCATTCTCTCAATTACAGAAAATAACATCTCTAGCACATTAATCCAGAATTCTTCACCAAAAGGAGTTCCATCGGTTATATAATTGCCCAAATTTTTGAAGGGATAGTATTCCATCTCCATGCGACAGAATTCCTCAGTGGTTTCAAAAGAAATCAATCGAGGGTATAGCAACTTTAAATAAGGATCTGATTGGGAAGATATCTCCTGAAAATATGTCATCTCATCTATTAATTTGCTGTTTGTGCTTGTTTTTGTGAGAGTACCTTCAGCGGGATTCAGCGATATGGAGTTATAGTCCCTTGTTATAAACTTCATTATAAATCTCTTCGATAGATACTAGCTGCAGGTCATATCTAGCAGCATAATCATGCAAGCGTTGTCCTTTAAGCATTGTTCCATCATTATCCATAATCTCAATTATAACAGATATTGGCTGCAGCCCTGCCAGCTTGACCAGCTCAATCGAGGATTCTGTGTGCCCCATACGCTCCTGGAGCAAGCCGGGGCGGGGTCGCAAGGGAAAGAGATGTCCCGGTTGGGCTAACTGCTGAGAATGGGACTCTGGGCTTGTCAGAACGGATATAGTTTTAAGCCTGTCATAAACAGACATTCCAGTGGTTGTGCCCTCGGTCGCATCGACTGAGACACAAAAGGGAGTTTCATATTTGTCTAGGCTATTGGACTCCATCATACCAATATGAAGCCTATCCAATATAGCGCCGTCGCAGGGTATGCACATCAGTCCGCGGGCGTGATTCATAGCAAACACCAGGTTGTGCACTGTAGCGCGGTCAGCGGCGATGACAATATCGCCCTCGTCTTCTCGGTCTTTGGCATCTACGATAATGACGGGCTTGCCATTTCTGACATCTTCTAAAGCTTTTTCTATACTCATGTTTTTTCCCTCAAAAAATCTTCTAGTTGCGCCGGGGTGCCCACACATTCAAATTCCCCAACTTCAATGGCGCCTACTTCTACATCATTCTGTATCATCAAATCAAAAATGCCAGAAGTATAAAATTCATTATGCTGTCGTTGATTGCTTAACAATAACATAGAACAATAATTTTTTAAAGTGTGTCCGTCCTTTATGCAGAAAATTCCGCAATTTGCCAGGTTTGAAATCTTGTCTTTTTCTTTTATTTCCTTAACCAATCCATCCTCGATTTGAATGTACGAAAATATAGGGGGACCCACTTCGTCGACAAAATAGAAAATGGCATTTCCCCAATTACTTTTCTTATATTTGTTTATTACATCTTCGTAATAAAAAGTATCGCAATCCATAAGCATAAAGCAATTATTTAATTCAGCATCAGTTAAAGTTTCCATAGCAATCTTTATTGTCTCTACAGCGCCGGTAGTTGGATAATGTAAGGAAATAAGCAAAAACTCCACACTTTTATAACGAGAGGTGAGTAATTCTTCGAAGCCATATTCATCAAGTACTGAATTGTAAGGAATTATAATTTTTTCTATGCTGTCGAGATCCAGATTATCTAAGAGCCAAAATAACATTTCTTTCTCGCCGACCGGGATGAGGGGCTTAGGATACTCCGAATATTTATCAAATCGATTTCCGCGGCCATTCATCGGTAGCAAAAGAGAAGTATTTTGCATTACTCTGTTTCGCCCCACATTTTCTTGCCGCCCAAGTAGTGATCTCTATGATTCTTTTTGTCCTCTTCCCGGCGATATGGTTCCGTATATAGAAAATCATAACTTTTATGAGAGATTCCAGCCAGATGGAAGTACGAAAAGAGTACTTTGCAAGGATCCAAATAATGTAAATCATTATGCCCAAATTTCTGTCCTATAGAGAGAGGAAGAAGCGGACTATCATAAAGCGTGCAGATCTTTGCTGCGTTCTCTAAGTTGCAAAATAAAAAATTATCATAAATCCGGTCAGGATAATAATTCTCCGAGGCATTTTGTTGCCACACATGCTCTGGCTCGTCGAAGGGGAAGTCAGGAAGCTCTCGTAAGAAAAACATATCTGGTCGAGTTAGATAGACACCGTCGAAATCTCGAATATCTCCCAAAGTATCCATAGCGTACTTAAACACCTGCTTTTTCAGGTAAAATGCTGCAAACACAGAATTAAAGAATTGATCAGATTTATAGTCTTTCATCCAGTGTTTAAAATCATAACCAGCTAACCAATCGTTATAACCAAACAGCTTAATATTGGTGGTATCAAATATATTTTCCACACTCTGAAGATCCACCGACTCATCTTCTTCCACCATATCGTTGGTGTAGTGTTTTATTGAGTATAGGGATCTCCCTCTATTGTTCCAGCAGCACATGAAAGTAGTGATGTCATATTGGTTGCGTAATTTGCGCCAGCCATTGACCACCATATCATTGTCATAAGTGCGCAGTTGCCCGGACAATAAAAGTAAAACTTTTCTTTTTGTCACTCTTTTATAAAACCTTCTTTCACAGTTTCAATAAAACGTGAAATGTATCTCCGTATCTAACTTTATTATGAAACGGCATTGCCTGAATGGTCGAAAAGTATTTATTTAAAATTTTAGTGTACCATACTTCTTGTGGGAAAACCGATTGATGAAGGACATGCCCATCAATAACGTCCGGCACTGTTGAAATACTACCACAAAAAATCGAATCTTCATGCATATGCTTTGTAATATTACCCCAAAAGGCATCCATATCATCCATATGAATGTGCTCTATAACCTCCCACGAAGTTATAAGATCGAATAAAATATTATTACCGTCATCGTCTGTCACTTGATACGGCTTGGTTGCGTCTGCAGTAAACAACTTTTTGTTATGATAAGCAGGCCAATTGGCTCGTCCGGTGCGGATGCTGTAATCACTGCCCTCGATGCCAATGGCATCATGACCACGTGAATTAAAATCAATCGTGAGCTGACCGCCCGAGCACCCTATGTCTAAAGTTTTTATTTTTTTATATTGGAAATATGCTTCTACCTCCATGATAAACCCATGGTCTGTAGTATTATCTCGGGCAGTCCCCCATGGAAAGATATGATCCTGAGAATCTACGGCGACTGGGTAAACGGTTAAAACTTTCATTGTATTTTTCTCCTTGTCCAATGTTATTTAATAAGAAAAGCAGCTTGCGAGTATCGGCTATCCGTCTGATATGCCAATGTCTGATACCCATACTGTGTATCAAGCAGAAACTCAGCAAATGCTTTTATTTCATGATTTTTATCTGAACAATCTGGGTATCCACACCAATCATCAAAACAAATTACTGTTCCTGGGATGATCCTATCCTTAAGTTCTGTAAGAATTGTTTTGGCGGAGCTGTATAAATCCGAATCTATATGCAAAAATGCAGCCGGGGCTGTATGCTCCTCTAGAAAAGGAGGAAGAGAGTGCTCAAAGTATCCTTTTATTAATTTGATATTTTCTGCCCATGGGCGTGTGGCGCGTCCACCAGTAGCTCCCTCTAGGCGTCCGTCAATTGCCTCCGCCGGTATTATACCATGGAGAGTATACGATCCTTTTGGATTATCGGCATCCCAATCTTCATGCAACCCCTCAAAGCTATCAAACCCATATACAATATTCTTTGTATATTCAGCTATTACAGAGATTGTTTTTCCTCTATATACGCCAAACTCCATCCATAATCCATCTATTTTCACATGTGGGAAAGATTGTTCAAAATAAGTTCTATTACAATCTCCATGAATGTGTGGATGCACCCAGGGCGCCCTCTCTAAGGCGGCAAGAAGATCGTCCATCTTAGCCCCCAGAGGGCTTGTGCCACTCATCTTAAATTCTCCGTATTTTCCTTAACCCATTCGCCAAACTCTACTTGAGGTTCCCACCCCAAGACTGTCCGGATCTTAGTAGTATCTGCGAGTGTGTGGCGCGCTTCGCCAACCCGGGGATCGATGTGTGTATATTCGCCACCTATCATTTGTGCTAGCTCTAAGACAGAATAATTCTTTCCATAGCCAACATTAAATACTTGCCCAAATGCTGCGATGTTTTTAGTCGCAGCCGCTAACATATTGGCTTCTACGACGTCGTGAACATGTGTAAAATCACGGCGCTGGAGCCCATCTCCTACAATAGTCATTGACTCGCCTTTTCTATATTGTTCCATAAAAAGTCCAACCACAGGAGCGTATTGTCCAACTAACGGCTGGCGCGGTCCATATACGTTGAAATATCGAAACGAAACTGTTTTCAAGCCAAATAATTCAGTATACATCACACACAGTTCTTCACCGGCGCACTTTGTCACTGAGTATGGATTTAAACAATCTTTCGGCATATCTTCTCGCAATGGCGGTTCGTTTTTAAGACCATAACCCGCAGAAGTCGAGGAATAAACAACCCGGTCGACGCCCGCGGCGCGCGCAGCCTGAAGTACATTGCACGTCCCTACCACATTCACCTGAGTTGCATAAACGGGGTTTAAGATTGCCGGCTGAATTCGAGATTCGGCGGCAAGATGAAAAACAACAGAAGCTCCTTCAAAGAGTGGCAAGATTCTTTCATATTCACAGATGCTGACTTTGTGATATTTAGCTTCGGGGTTTACAAAGAACTCTTCATTACATTGCGCAGAGTTGTCGTCAATGACCACAACCTCGTGTCCTAAAGACACTAGCCTATCTACTACATGGCTTCCAATAAATCCCTGACCGCCTGTTACAATTGTTTTCATTCTTATACCTCTAAACTTTCTTTGATTAACGTTTTCAATCTAGTGCTCGACCAATTGTGATCGCGACTATGAAAATATACCGGGATGGACAAATCACATCCGTTATATGGCTTATCTAAATAATCTGTCCCCAATATTCTAACATCTATTTCTGTGTCTTTTAACAAATTATAAAGCTCTTTTTCGGTTGTATATGTTTTTATTTCATCAACATATTTGATGGCAGACAAGATCATCTTTCGTTCTTCAAGAGTTTGTACTGGACGGTTTTTCTTGGGTCGATCGACTGTAGGGTCTGCCTGGAGTGCCACAATTAAATAGTTACACACCCTTTTAGCATCCTCGAACATACGAATATATCCGGGATGGATGACATCAAAAGAGCCCGCTAAGAACCCTACTCTGCGATTTGATGGAAGAGCATCGCGCCACTCAAGCGCGTTAATTGCTCGATCATCAATGATGATATCAAAACTAGGTTTAACATTCATTATCAATTCGTGATAGGGGGCGCCCCAGTCTTTCAGTTGTTGCCTAGTAAGCTCTGTCCAATCAACTTTTGACGTGGTACCACGAGCAGTAAACATTTTAATTGTGTGTCCTTCTTCATATAAGCGGCGAACTTCAGCGATGGCTGCGGTAATCGGTGTAGACTCGGGGTATTTGTTACCGGACGTCTCACATAAGGTGCCATCGATATCAAAACAATATATCATTTGTCTCCGTAAATAATCTTTGTACCGTCTAGGTCGGTGCCATAATTTAATTTAGTAAAATGAGAACCTTTCATGTAAGCATCAACTTTCCGGAACTGAGTGGGCACATACACCATGAGAAAACCACCCCCGCCGGCGCCTATAATCTTTCCTCCCAGAATTAAGCCCTCATCTCGTAATTCGGAATAAGCTCGGTCAATATGAGGCGCTGTCATTTTTTCCGATAACTCCTTCTTGTAATTCCAATGGGTATCTAGAAGCTGACCATATGTGTCATAATTTTGAGATCTTAAGGCTTCTACAAATTTATGCCCCAAATCACGTATTCTTAACATTTTATTCTCAAAATTTTTCCTGTTCACGGTCTGACTCTTCAAAACATCTGAGGCATCGCGCTGGACTCCAGTATAGTAGATCCGGCAACGCTTTTGAAATGCTCTCTGAGCTTCTGTGCTCAACCCTAAGGGCTCCGCGGTTACGTTGCCTTCTCTGTCTATGTGGAAGGTTTGCAGAGAGCCGTAGGAGGCGATATACTGGTCTTGTTTCCCGACTGGTTCTTTCAGGTCTTCCATCTCGATTTTGCATGCTAGTTCGGCGATCTCATGTTTAGACATCCCTAGGTTCCCAGATTGTTGTAGGGCGCTAATCAGCGCAACCAAATAGCTCCCTGAAGATCCGAGACCAGATCGAGAAGGTAAATCAGCCATACTTGAGATTTCACAATTATTCAAAATTTCAAAATGTTCAAGGGCGGTGCGGGCGCGCGCGTGTTTTAGCTTGCTGACATGATCGACGTATTCCGTCTTAAGATATTGAAGACGAATGTTTTTATCCAGCAGGTTCTTCTTATATGATACATAAATATATTTATCGATCGCCATACTTGTGACAGACCCACCATAATGCTGATAAAATGCCGGCAAGTCCGTGCCACCGCCGGCTAAAGTAACTCTGAATGGAGCACGGCTAATTATCACAGACTGAATCCAGATGATATTGCGTCGTCATAAAACATTTGTACGGTCTCTCGGGAAAACTCTTCCAACCCTTTTCCCCCTAGGGGGAGTTTTTTGAGTAGTCCGCTGGTAACTGTTATGATATCACACTCCATTTCATCGGCTTGATAGATATTAAATACCTCGCGGGGGCTAGCCCACAAAAGTTGTAGGTTTGAATTGCGTTCTCTTAATAACCTTTTGCTGGACTTCATAGTTGGGAGGGGGTCGACGCCAGTGTCTGCAATGCGCCCAGCGAATACTGATATGATATGATTGGTGTCGGATGTTAAGCGCTCAAGAATTAGTTGCACTTGATTGATCGTAAATACTGCCGTGATGTTCATCTTTACACCCTCTTGGTCGAGGCGACGGATTAAATCACCAGAAAATTCTCCTGTCGTGTTGGTAACCGGGATCTTCACAAAAACGTTTTCTCCCAATGCTGCCAATTTTTTAGCCTGCACATACATCTCTTCAAAATCATCTGAAAATACTTCGAACGAAATGGGCAGATCTGTTATATGCTCTAGAACCTCTTTGGCGAAACCCAAATAATCAGTAATTCCGGCGCGGTTCATTAGTGTAGGGTTGGTAGTGAATCCCTTAACACTCTTAGAATTGTAGGCCAGAAGCATTTCTTCTAAATTAGCACCATCGGCGTATATATCAATTTTCATTTGTACCCTCCAAAAAGCAAGACGATACAGCGCTGACTACCATATGCCATAGAATAGCCTGCCACTCTTCTGCATGGGGCGTGATCCTAGCTTCATGAACCACAGGGATAAGAACGCAAACATCTGACATCTCTTTGGCTTTGCCGCCGTCGCGACTTACAAGCGATAAAACAGATGCATTAACAAATTTAGCATATTGCATTGCTCTCACTAAGTTCTGGGATGTGGTAGATGATCCTCCACCCACAGACAATATCAGGAGCGCGTCTTCAGGTGTCAATTTCGAGATTTTGAGCCACTCAGAGAGACTACTGTCCCATCCCTCATCATTTATCCTAGCAGTTAGTTCCGAAACGTTGTCGAGTGCCGAATAACATTCTATGCCAGCAATCTTTCTGAAATCATTAACCGCATGAGATGCATTGGCGGCTGATCCGCCGACGCCTAAAATAAATAACCGCCCGCCGGTGGTGCGAAGATCCTGGATCTGTTGCGCAAACGCAACAATTGATGATCTATCAATTTTATTAACTATTTCAGCAACTTCATTGAGATAATTTGCTACATAAATT